>ERZ1108166.27-NODE-27-length-188164-cov-131.081442_pt1 | contig 188164 bp, 162 predicted proteins | sample MGYA00403702_ERZ1108166 | MGnify/ENA primary metagenome ERZ1108166 (study PRJEB35170, sample SAMEA104062401) | human gut metagenome | biome: human gut; feature: human-associated habitat; material: faeces | place: Denmark | collected 2012-05-01 ...
TTATTACTTTTTTCGTGTTATTGGTTGAGTGTATTTATAGAATAATTCAATAAAAATTTAGAAAGGAGCTATAATGACAGTAAAAGAACTAATAGCTGAATTGAAACAATACGATCCGACTGCAAATGTAGCAGTAGTAAAAGACTGGGAAGCATCGGATGAAGATGGCAATTTACCGACCAATGTTATTACAGGTACATTTGAGCAGGTGTACATAGATGTGCAGTTTGGTGAAAATGAAGAAAGAGAAGTAATAATGCTAATTTAATCCAAATAAAAATAAGTCCAAATGTAATAATAAAAGTAATATGGCAAAGATTTATGTAGCAAGTAGTTGGAGAAATGAGTATCAACAGGAAGTTGTAAAAGTTCTCCGTGAATTAGGGCACGAAGTTTATGACTTCAAGAATCCAGAAGGGAGAACAGGTTTCCAGTGGTCCGCAATAGATAAGGATTGGCAGAACTGGACTACTGAACAATATCGTGATGCTCTAAGGCATCCGGTTGCTGAATCAGGTTTCAATTCAGATTTTAACGCAATGCAATGGGCTGACATCTGTGTTATGGTATTGCCATGTGGACGATCTGCTAACACAGAGTCCGGATGGATGGCAGGTGCAGGTAAACGGGTATTCGTTTATTCTCCCGAAAAGCAGGAACCGGAACTGATGTATAAAATCTATGAACGGATTCTATGCAATGTTGATGAGTTGCGTTTACAGTTTAGTCGGAAGTGCGAAGATTGCGATGCTCTATGTGAATGCCATCTATCTGGTGCAAATCAGGATGATGTGGTTTGCGAATATTTCGATGATACATCATTGAAGCAGCTTCGGCAGAATAAATAACCTTCAAAACTGCAAAGTTATGAGTAAATATAAGATTGGCGATAAAGTTCGTATCAAATCTATAGAGTGGTATAATCAGAATAAAGATAGTTTTGGTTTGGTACTAAGTGACAATGATACGAATGTATTTTGCTATAATATGCAAAAGCATTGTGGTGAGGAACTTACTGTAAGACATATTAGTGATAACGGAAAATATGTTTTAACAGATAATGAAGGAAGTGGTACACGTGAGCTATATATGTGGTCATGGTCAGAGTGGATGTTTGAAGAAAGGAAATAAAATACTATGATGAATATACTTCTTTGGCTAACCAACAGACCAGCATATTGGCTTATAAAAAAGATTCGTTGGGAAATGGAAGTGAAGGATTTAGCAGATAAAATAAGAAATATTGATTAGACTATGAGTAAAAAGAAAAAAAAAGATGACCGTAAACAACTTTTAATGCGGTATCGTATAGATGAAAAAGGTCGTGTATCTTTTATAGACCCTTGTTGCGACGAAATTCCAGCTCGCCTTTTTGGAAAGATTATGGAAGCTATATCTAATGTGGAAATAGAATGGAATTGTAGAATTTCCAATAAAGTCAGTTCTACAATTCCCCTCCCTGAAATAACACATGATGAACCAATTTCCTACTGAAAACTAGTATGTACAAAAAAGAAATATTTGAAACAGCCATGATTTCTTGTGGCTATATAGCTGATAAGGTTGTGTATATTGACGGTTCTCAAGACGTGCGTAAAATTGAGGGACGTGTTAGTATTCCTAAGAAAGTAACAATCTCTGGTAATCGTCGAACGATCATTGAGGAGAAGAAATTCAGATGGGATGCTGTTGGTCGTTGCTTTTCTTTGCAATCCAATGTGAGACAGCGTCGATATGATTTACCTCTGATGACTATTGTAGAATTTAATAAACAGAAAGAATCAGAAAGACAAATGCTGTAATATGAACGAAAGTTTGGAGAAATATAAGATTGTCGGCTGCGGTTGGATTGATGAATATCTGTCTCGTCTCGGCACGGAAGAATTCTGCAAATTTGAAGCCCGTGTTTATTCAGCCCTTGAAAAACTAGGCATTAATAAGTTCTATGATATTACAGATGTACAACCTGAGAATCAAGAGTTATTTATAAAGTTCTGTTGTCTGTATATATACAGGCATCCGGAATATGAGTTTAATGAAGATTTTACCCAAATATGGAGGAAAGAGTCGTATGAACAATGGGAAATGGAAACAAGAAGAAGAATGCTTCGTGCGAGAAAACGCAGGTAAAAAAACACTTGAGGAGATGGCTAAGCATATTGGAAAATCACCGTTGGCCGTACAACTATTTATGCATCGAAAGAAGATAGTTGTAGGGCAAACGGTCAAACGAAACTTGGTACAGGAGATGTTGCGTATTAAGTTCCGGCATCCGGAGAATTTCTCTCCAACACGGGAATTTTATCGTGAAGTCGAAATTAACCAAATGCGGTTTTGGGATATTTATTACGGCCGCAAGCAGGTTACGCAATCAGAATACCTTGCGCTTTCTAAATACTTTGGACTAACACTCCAGGAGGCATTTGAGGCAAGGCAGCTAAGTATGTTTAATGAAGAATAATTATGATAAGTAAACAGGAACTTGAGCGAATCAAATCAGCACTGAACATCGTTGATGTTATCTCGGAGTTTGTATCCCTAAGAAAGACCGGATCAAATTTTAATGGAGTTTGTCCCTTTCATGATGACAGGCGTCCATCAATGGTGGTTAGTCCATCCAGGCAAACTTATAAATGTTTTGTTTGTGGTCATTCAGGTGATGTCATTCAGTTTATCCGTGAGCATGAGAATATGTCTTTCGCTGAAGCGGCAGAATGGTGTGCAAAGAAAGCCGGTATCGCAATAGAAAATAAGGAACTGACTGAAGAAGAAACTCGCAAGGCAAAAGATATCGAGGCCATGCGGATCGCATTGAAAGGAACGGTCGTTTTCTTTCAGAAACATCTTCCAGAAGCACAGAATTATCTTGCTGAGCGCGGCTTTCGATTAACGGATAAAGTAATAAGGGATTTTGCAATCGGGTATGCTCCAGAAGGAAATCAGGCTACTCAAGAGATGCTAAAAGCCGGATTTTCTAAATCTGTATTAACGAGAATCGATGTCTTGAAGGAGGATAAGAATAATGGAAGGGTCTATGATAACTTCCGTGATCGGATCATGTTTCCTTATTTTGATTTGAATGGTAATGTAACAGGTTTCACAGGTCGCTTTGTAGTTCCTAAAGATAAAACTGGTAAGTATCATAATACCAGTGACACTCCTCTTTTTAGAAAGGGATCTCAGATATATGGGCTTTTACAAGCACGGCGAGCAATTGGACGTATGAATAACGTCTATCTGGTAGAAGGACAATTTGATGTATTGTCGATGCATGCTGCAGGAGTAGAAAATACAGTTGCTGGTTCAGGAACTGCATTAACCTTGGATCAAATCCGGTTATTATCTAGGTTTACGCAGAGTGTAACATTGGTCTATGATGCTGATGATGCCGGGCTAAAAGCTTCGCTTAAGAATTGCGAATTGTTTTTGAAAGCAGGATTTACAGTTCAATGTATAATCCTTCCTAAAGGGAAAGATCCCGATAACATAGCCTCTAAAGAAAAAGAAAATACAGGAAAATGGTTAATGAATCGGCGGATTGATTTTGCATCCTATTTTGCCGATATTTTTGAAAAGGATTTTGATGATCCGGAAATGAAAGAGAAAGCTCTCAACACTATATGTAGTCTGATTGCATGTATCTCTTCTGAAACTTTGCGACTGAATTATATCAGGTCAATGGCCACAAAGTTCGATCTTAATACGGAAATTATCGAGCGTAAAATACGTGATCTTCTCCGGAATGTGAAAGATGCTCCGAAAAAGGAAGAAATAAAGTCAGGGATTCATGGAATAGAATTAATAAAGGAATTGCGAAAGGAAGGGGAGCCATGTGTACTGACTCCTGATTTTGATTTGTTTCTTAAGCTATATGGAGATACTCCAGTTCTTCTTGTTTCCGGCATACCTTCGATCACGGATATACAGCAACTTCGTAAGGTATATACTTTCTTTACAACAGATTCGTATGGTCTTACGGTGAATGGTGATGGCGATGAGTCTGAATATATGTTTGCTTTGTCTTCTATCTACCGTGCAGGAATGACGAATATTACAGTTGTTGTTCCTCCGTCTGATCAGGACGAGACTGAGGATGAGGAAGAAGAGGAAGATGGGCAGGGTAAGATTCATCGACGAGAAGTTCCCTGGAGCTATATTAATTACTACGTGATGGTGTATGGACGCTTTCTCAAAACTTATCTTGGAGAACGGACTACTTTTATTGAACGCTGTGCGGATTTAATTAGTTATGCAGATGATTCTGTAAGAGTCGTTAATCAAAAGCACTATTACGAAAATCTCGGAATAACAAAAGGCGCTTTAAATGAGATACTTAAGCCTTATCTGTCTAAAAGGAAGTCGCGTATGGCCATCAATGCCCAGCGGTCAGATGACGATGTCGAAGATTATGATCCTAATACTCTGCCTGCTTATGTTATTGACAATCCGGATTATGATGCTATGCACAAGCAATGTGGTTTTTATCCAAAGTTAAATGCAAATGGAGAACCGGTGTGCTACATGTTTAGGAATAGCAACAACTCCGGCTATACCATGGTGGGGGACTTTTTTATGACTCCCCTCTTACATATTTATTCCGATGAAGATGATGCAAATAAACGAGTACTTAAAATTAATCGTAAATATTATAAAACGCCTTTGTACATTGAGGTTCCTTCAAAAGCTCTTTTGAAGAAATCAACAATTGAAGAAAAATTAATAAACCTGGAAGCTGTTAACTTTACCGATGGTGAAGAAAAACATTGGACTAAAATAAAAGAATATATGAGTCGAAATTTTGTAACCTGTACTGAAGTACTAACCTATGGCAATCAACAACCTGACGGTACATCGAGACGTGAGGATCACATGTTTTATGCTTTTGCAAATGGTATATTTCATGTTGTGGATGAAGTCCCAAGATTTGATCCGGTCAATGAATTAGGCGTGGTGATGCATAATAACCGAAACTATTATCTGCCGGCATTCTCTACTATTTATGCGGGATCCGGCCGGCAGTCAGAAAAATACGAGATGATTTCCCAGCTCGTATATAAAGATATTCCTGCTGAGAAGCAATGTTCGTTTGAGAAATGGGCAGAGCTGATGGATCAAGTATATAAGATTAATGATAACGGAAAATGGGCTATCCTATTTACTATCATGTGTGCCTTTAGAAGTAATATTCACTGTATCGACCGCCTGTTCACAGCTCCCTTTTTTATGGGACCAATGTCTTCAGGAAAAACGCAAATTGCTATCTCTATCCGTTCTATGTTCATTTCTCCCAAATATCCGATCTTCAACTTAAATATTGGTACTGATGCAGCTATGTCTACCTTGATGAGCACATTTCGTGATATGCCGGTTGTGCTTGATGAGTACAATAATAAGGATATTTCAGATGCTAAGTTTCAAGCATTGAAAGGTATCGTTTATGATGGTGATGGTCGGCAGAAGAGAAAAGGTACATCCGGGAAAGAAATTGAAAATGATAAAGTGTATGCACCTGTTATCTTATGTGGTCAGGAGACCCCACAACGTGACGACAATGCACTGATGTCACGTATCATAGTATGTGAAGTTCCTAAGCCCAAAAACCGAACCCAGGAGGAAGTGGATTTGTTTAATCAGTTAAAAGAGATAGAAGATCCGGATAAGATCGGCCTTTCCAATGTGCTTTTTGATATTTTAAAACTCAGACCTTTGGTCATGGATAAATTCCGGGCACTCAAGCAACAGGCTTATGATGATCTGAAGGCTGAGTTGCTTAATGCAGGAGAGATAGATCGTTTGATGAAAACGGCCTCCTTATTCCTAGCTACATGTAATTTAATTGAAAACCATACTGATATGAAACTGCCATTTACCTATAAAGATTTTCTCAAAATAGCTTGTAATAAGATACGCTTCCAGGTTGAGCTGATAAGTAAAACAGATAAGCTGGCTACATTCTTCAAGGCGATGGATGTGATGATTGATACTAAAGCTATTCGGGAAGGCAGAGATTTCTCTATTGATACTCCGGATAAGGTGACGATCAAAATGCCTGGAGGAGATAAGAAAGAAGTGGCTTTTGCGGCAGGAACCCGGATATTGTTTTTACGTTTAAGTACAATCTATACCCAGTTTGCACATAGCTCTTACAATAGTGAGGAATCAACACAATCTACTATTGAGCAAAACCTTCGTTCGCATCCTAGTTATATCGGTTTGATTCATGCACGGCGTTTTAACTATTATGATACAGTTGAAGTACCGCGTGGTGGATTTGCTGAAAATCCGTCTTCTGATAGCTCACAGGTAACTGCTGATAACACAATGGTTCGTAAGATGGAGAAAAAAACGATAAACTCTAGTTGTATTGCACTTAACTATGACATCTTTAGAGAATTGTATGATATTGATCTTCTACGTTCAGATAATGATTCTTCGGAATCAAACGATAGTGCGAAGCAGCCTCTCCCATTTTAGTATTCCGTACTCATGGACAAATACTCCTCCTCCAACTTCGGTCGGTAGAGGAGTATTTTCTTTTATAATAATACGGACATTTCTCAATATGAATCAATCCTGGTATTTATGACTATTATTATTATTCCCCCGGACCCCCTGAATTTAAAGAAAATAGAAGCAAAGAGACAGGAATTTTGAAAAGGTAATTTTCAAAACATAGCGTCCAACCGTCCAACCGTCCAACAATAGAAATCTTTTTAAAATGTAAGTGCCTGTAGTATAGTAGTATAATATTAATCAAGTAGTATATATATATACAACAGTAGCTGTTGTTCTGTTGGACATTGTTGGACATGTTGGATTTACTATTTTCTACGTTCCAACATAATAAATTTAGGACTGTCCAACAAAATAGCATCGAAAAACCTTATGTTGGATATGTAGGATGCCGTCCAACAGCCATTTTATAGCATTGCTGAAAATTTAATAAATTGATAATTAGAAGAATATGATAGTAATAGGGTGGACTGTTGGACGGTTGGACAGTTGGAAGCAAAAATGAATAAAAGCATTTAGAAAATATCCTTTAAAAGAAAAGACTATGATTACGACAAGTATTAACATTGAGCCATATTTGGCTGAATACATACGTGGAAAGTATAACAATGGTTGCGAAGAAGCATTCAGAATACCGGACAATACAGATCTTTACCATACAATTTGGACATTGATGGCCAAACGGCAAAAGAATCAATCTCCTGTTGATAGTGGTAATCTGACATTCATTCTACCTGAAAGACGAATAGGTAAGGATCCTAAAGTTTATAATTTCCTTTCTCCTAGTTCCGTCAAGATGATAGAGAAAGAAATACGCCGTATGTTCAACCGTGAACTTCATGCAGCAATGGATGAGAATGATTTGAACGGACATGTTTTAAATAACTTGGATGTTGTACACCATTTTATGTGTTCTTATTGCATTGACTCTGTTTCTGAAGATGCCCTTTTAAAAAACTTCTATCGTTGGAGAGAAAACATGCGTAAAAGAAAGGTCCGTAGAGAATATAAAAAGAAGTTAAAATTCTGTTAGAAAATAACCGACCAAACTATTGTTTTTGTCTCAAAATGGCGAAAAAATGTCCGTTGTGTGGCGAACTTGTTGATTACTAAATACATATCAGATTATGAAAGAATTATCTATTATTTTGAGGGTAAAACCTGTTCGGAAAATGAAGAAGGAAGAGTATCGTTTTTTTGCTGATCCTTTTTCTTTTGCTCCTGCCATTGCTGATTCGGCATCTGGTAAGTTGTTTGATTGCAGCAAAGATATTACGATTGAAACTCCGGATGTGGATACTCTTCGGGAATTTTCTATTTCTAGATATGCTGTTGTTTACTTGCGTGATTCCTCAGAAAAGAATATTACGATAGGATCTGATGAGATTCCAGCCTTGGTGTCAATATCGGCAAACTTGAATACAGCAACATTGAAAATATCCTGTAAAATGCTTCATTCACCATTTTTACCTGTATAAACGGTCCTTCATAGCCTCCTTCTCATCTTTTACCTTCGCTGAAAAGATGCGCTACAATGAATAGGACATTTCTTCGTAACTTACTTATCACATCTAAGCTCTTCATCACGGCAGAAGCTTATGCTGCTGCCATGATGGATTGTTTTCCGCTCCTGGACCAAAAGAATCCTGTGCCTGGAGCTTTTTTCTTTTTAGCGGATCCACCAACCTATAAAGACCAGGTGGACAAAGCGATTGCCCGACTTAAAAAAGAAATAGCATGTACTGCAGGACTTAAAGACATAAGTCTAACCAATGATTTCTCATCAGAGGAACTGCCTGAAGGATCTATCGCTTATCATCGTATATTTGGTACAATTACATCTAATTCTTCCTGGTATTTCTCCTCAAAACAATTTGAGAGAGATTTGATTGCTGCGGAGAGCAATTCTTCAATATCTGTGCATTTCCTACATATTAATTCCGGCGGAGGTGAAGCCTGGTATTTAGATCGCCTGTCGGAGACAATGCGTTCACTCAAGAAACCTGTCGAAGTTTTAGTTGAGCAGTATTGTGCTTCTGCCGGTTACTATATTGCTTGTCATAGCGCTAATGGAATACATGCGTTGACGAATAACGATCAAATCGGATGTATTGGCACGATGGTCGGCTTTTACGATTTTTCTGCTTATTATGAGAAATTAGGGATTAAACTTATTCAAGAGAAATCAAGTCTATCTCCGCTTAAGAATAAGAAATTCGAGGATTTACGTTCCGGTCATCCGGAACAGTATATTAAAGAAGTTTTGGATCCGCTTACCATTCAATTTTTAAACGAGGTAAAATCCTCTCGTCCTAAACTTGCCACTCTCCCCGAAGATGATCCGGTATTTCAGGGTGAAACTTTTGATGCTCAACATTCGATTGATAATGGGTTGATTGATTCTGTAATGACCCTTCCTGAAGCTATTGCCCATGCGAATTTGCGTGGACAGGAATATTTGGACAGCATTTCCCTCCGAAATAAAATAAATCAGTATGTCTAATTAAACACTTTATTAATTATGAATTTTAAAGAAAAACTACGAAAGGTCTTACAGCTTCTTGATTTGTCACAGAAGGCAAAAGATAAGCAACTTACATCAGAGGACGTGGCGTCAATTGCTACCCGTTATCAGAAGGAGTTTCAAGCAACTCTTAGAGAAGATATGGATGCTGACTCTAAACAGCCGATGTCCCAGGAAGAAATGAACCAGTTACAATCCTTATTGGCCGGTATCGTTCCTGCTGAAACATCCGAAGCCCCAGGTAATTCAGAAAATGGCCCTGTTCAATCAGAAGCTACTCCCGAAGGTATTCTTGAGTTGGCTAAAAACGTTGCGAAACAGAATGATGAATTACAGAAGCTAGTAAAAACAATGGCAGATCAGACTGCGGAAGACAACGCTGCAGCTGCCACAACAACTGTTACTACAATGAGAATCAATGGTCCTGGTACTACTGCAAAACATCTTTTTGGCATTGAAGTGCCGATGTTTGACATGTCGAAACGTTGGAATAAGATTGCAGAAAATCCTGATTACTCTTCTACTAAGATAGAGGAAGGCGAGGAAAAAGCTTTTTTCCAGGAAGTAGCTGCTTTCTCTAAATCTCTTGCCCGGCGTTATGAATATCTGAATAAGAATCATTTGCTTGATCCGGTAAAATTAGCTTCAGGTGAGTTTTCTACTGATTTTTCTGGTGTAGACGATGCAAAGGTCGGAGATCAGTATGTTATTCGTCGACAGGATGCATTGATTGCTCATGTTCTGAAAGCACGTGATTTAACTCAGTTCTTCCCGATCCGCTATGGTATTCAGGACCATGACCTAGTATTCAATACTTTCTTCGATGAAGTTTCTCAAGGTTGGCAAGAAGGTGAAGTTTGGAAAGGTGGCATGAAGCTTGAGAACGAGATGGGACATGTTGACGATGCGATGATTAAGATGAAGTTTGGACCAATGAAGAAATTGGAACGAATGTACATCGCTTATCTCAATAAAGAAGGATCTGATCCGATCAAGTGGTCTTTGATTGAATACTGTATTGTCAATTCTTTGGAAACGGCCCAGGTCGAACAGAATAAGCGTCGTATTCGTGGTATTTATGCTACTCCGGAATCGGGTGTTCTTTCTCATTTCTTGAACGCTTCTACTGGTATCATTTATACACTGATCCGCTATTTCCATGAGAATAAGATTCTGTTGCATGATGACGAAGCATATCGTGCATATACCAAAGAAACGATGGTCGATGCAGTGAAGGAATTTGTTGCTGATATCATTGAAAACTGTACAGAGGACATGGATTTGGATCAACATGTTATTTACCTCAATAGTCTGCACCAAACTTGGTGGAAAGAAGGTTGCCGGGCTAAATATGGTAAAGACCTTGATTTCACTGGGCCTGACAGCTATTTGAATATTGTACCGGATACATCGCTTCATATTAAGTGGCTGCCCTACCTCGGACAAAGCTGCTTGATGTTTCTGGACATTCCGGGTAACCTTCAATTCTTGGAATACATTCCTGGTGAAATGATGGCTTTCAAAGCAAAAGACGATATGGAAATGGTGAAATGCTGGTCAACTTGGAAAGAAGGTACAGCTGCTGCTTTCCTGGGACGTCGCTTCAAGACACATAAAGAACTAGTTGCAAATAACTATGAATGGCAGCAGATTTTCATGAATAAGCCTTCTGTTGATGTAGAAGCTGATGCTACTACCATTGATGCTAAAACAGGGTTCTGGCAAGTCACAGTTGAAAATACTAAAGCTACTGCAATTACGGATATCACGAATGCGAAGGCAGGTGTTGCATATCTTATTGAGTGCGGATCTGTGACTAATGCTTCTACTATTTCTAAGGCTGGTAAGTTTGCAGATATTACAGCGGAATATACTCCGACAAAGGTAGGTGATTATATCCTTGTTCTTCTAAACAGTAAAGGCAACTTCCGTGAATTGGAGCGTTGTGTTGGGGGAACTCGTACTGTGAATACAGATTTGCAACCTAATCTGCCTGGTGTAAGATAGTGCTTTTTGTTCATTATAAAACAGGGTTGTTTTCAGGGGTGGGTGTTCTGCCCACCCTTTTTTTCTAATCACAAAATTAAAATTTTATGAAAGCTAATAAAATCAGTAATCCCTATCGAAAGGGAAATCAATATGCTCGCAAAATGCAGATGAGATTATTCTTGTCTTTAGCAGTTCTATTTGCTCTTGTCTTTGTTGTTGGTATGCTTCTGGATCCTGATCATTCAATGTTTTGTATGACAGGATTTTCAGGTGCCTCTTTAGCCGGTATGATGGCAATTGGAAGTGTTGATGACGTCTCGGATAAAGTGACACATGGTTCTAACATTGCCTATAAGGTTTATCTGATCGATGTTCACCAAATCAATCCGGATGTGAAATTTCCTAAGCCTAATGGCAATCGTGAAGTTGCAACCATACCGATGCTGGGCGGGGAATATATGAAATACTTTGAGGCACATGATATTCCCACTTATGTGGGCAACGGCGAGAAAGGTGATATAACCACGTCCGGAACCAATCAGTTTGTCATCATCATGGGAGGCATGCGTGATCAACTATTGAATTTTATCGAAGATCATGCGGGCGGTAAGTTTGTCGTTCTGTTTAAAGAGATTGGAGAGGATCAATGGTATATTTTGGGTGAATATGACAGGCCTATGATTTTAAAATCGTATGAAGCTAAAAATGACAAGGATGGTCGCTATGTAACATTTACCTTTGAACGTACATCTGTTATGCAGTATTATAAATATGTTGGCGATATTATAAGCGCTCCGGCAGAAGTGCATACAGCAGGCGCTACAGCTTTATCCATCAAAGCAACCAATAACTCTTATCAGATTCCGGATGGTTCGTCCGAGACGTATGCTATTGCTACAGTAACAGGACTGACAAATAACGATAAAGGCCGATTTATTACGTTAAACGGTATGGGTACTGATAAGGCTGCTACAATAGCTGATGGTACAACGTTTATTTTGGAAGATGGAGCTACTTGGACGGCGAAGGCTGGTTCCTCTATTACCTTCCGGGTTTTGGATCCTTCTACTCTTATTGAAGTTTCAGGAAGTCGAATTCAAACAGCATAAGTTATGTACGGATTTAAGGAGAAAAACAAATATTTTAATGAGTTACGTAATTCAGCAGCAGCCGAAGCAGATTTAAGCCTGCTTCAGTTGGCTGCTCCGGCACATCCTAAACTTAAGATGTTTGCACGTAACTCACAGCGTTATGCGAATGATATCCTATATACGTTGCTGGACTTTAAGCCTAAGGATGAGATTCGGCTAAATCGCCGTGAATGTGAAAAGGCTAAAGAGGAAAATACAGAGTTTCAATCAGAAGGGGATACTCAGCCAGGAGCTATAGCTGCTTCAGTACAAGAAGAGAAGAATCCATTTGAGATTGATGCTGAAATCTACGAAAAACAAGCCGAAGCGGAACTTCGTGAAAGAGAGAAGCAAGAAGCGGAAGAACGTATTGCTCAAAATGAGGAACAGGCAGAAGTCTTGGAACAGGAGAATCAGGAGCTGAAGGAGGAACTTGAAACGGAGCAGGAGGCAAGAGTAGAAGCTGAAGACCGTGCGGAACAGGCAGAGCAAGCCTTGGAAGAAGAGAAAAAAAAAGAACCTGCCAAGGTAGCTCCAAAAAGCAAAAGCACGAAGAGTACCCGCAAATCGACTGGGAAAACCTCGAAGACGAAAACGTCCAAATAGCCACCATCCTGTATAATGATCGTGTGATCACGTGGAAAAAGATGAAGCAGCTCGATGAACTACTAGATAAGAAACCGACCAGGCGTGCAGTCATCGATATGGCTGAACTACGGATCCGGAACTTACTGGCATTCTCCGAGCTGCAAACGTATAACGACACTGCGATATTCCGGTATAAACATCCGCTTATTGTTCATCGGTCGGAGAGAGCAGAGTTACAACGCTTATGTGTATCAGATCCGTCGGAATTCTTGCGGCGATATAAAAATTGTTCCGATAATATTCGCAGATACGAATCCTTTCTTAAGCGATCTGATCGTAAAGATAAACGGTCGCAGGATAAAGAACATCTTCGTCGGTTCCGTGACAGAGAGGCTTTATTTAAATCAGTACTAGAAGATTCTAAAATGAAATCAGTATGAAAGATGTATTACTTCCCACATCTGATGTGGATAACGCTATTCTAATTGGTGAGGAATATGTATCGCAAGTACACACATTTGGTGCACTTGGATACACTCCGCAACGCATTTGCAGTCTATTAGGACTACGTGGAAAAGAAAAATTGGCTTTGATCGTCCGGATCACTTTGCCGGGAGACGTATATTATGATTCCTATAATAATGGCCGTGCGTTAGGTGAATATAATATTGATGCAGAATTGGCGAAGAAAGCTGAAGCCGGTGACATCGAATCCATTAATACTTTGGAAGAGCGAAAGAATCAACGTATTGAACTAGACCTTCGAAAACAACTATTTGGAGTATGACGCAATTAGACACCCTTGATAAGATACATCCCGATCTGATTTCGGAGTTCCTGACGACTGGGCGTTGTTCAGGTATTCCGGAGGATATACAGAAATTTTTAAAGCAACTTCAGTGGGCAGCAGAGATCTTTGAATACGAGCGAAACATCACACGTGCGGCAAAGATGCTTCGGCAACGGATCAATGCTACCCAGCAGATAAATATAGATGAGCGGACCTGTAAGGCTCGTATCTATGCTGCTATAAATTACTTTAATATTGATAATAATGTATCTATCAAGGTATGGGAGTCTAATTATGCAGATAAATATGAGGATTTGGCGAAGCTATGCGCTGTAAGGGGAGATTATAAGACTCAAGAAAAATGTTACAATGCGGCCTTAGAATGTCGGCGTAGAGCTTCGGAAATAGCCGAGGCAGACCGTGACTTTGGTATTGTATTCTTGATTTCTCCGAATCTTACTCCAGAAGAGTTGGGCTTCCAGAAGAAGTCGATAAAAGAGATAGCTCGCAAAAACAATGAAGGGTTTTATATCAATCTTATTGATTCTCTTCCTATCGAGAAAGCCGATAAGAAGCGCCTACTACGTGATGCGGATATTGAGGAAGCGGAGATTGTAGAACCGGAAGAAACAGGGGAGTAACATGGGAATAGAACTTTATTCACAGTCGTCACAATCATTTAGTACAGGTGCTGCGACTTTAGACCTGACTGCAACGTTTGAAGAATGTTATCAGAATGTAATGCAGATCAGAGCGAATGCTATTGATTCGAATGTGCTCATAGTAGAAGCAGGTCGTGCAACAGGTAAAACAGAAGGTGTGATGGGGCCACGTATCATTCGTGTCGCAAACGATATGCCAGGAGAACTTTCATTCTTAGTTCATAAAACATACGTAGCACTCATGACGAATGTTTGGCCTAATATTCAGGCGTATTTTTCTAAGCCGGTGGGTGATGGACGACGCTCCATGCTTGAATATGGCATTGACTATATTGTAGGTGAAACGAAAATACCTTCTCACTTTAGAAAGCCACGGTATCCGATTGCTTATCCGAAACATAGTATTCTATTTCGTAATGGACATCATCTTCAGATGGTAAGCTCTGATCAGCCGGAGTCCGTTGCCGGTAGAAGTGGAGTACACGCCTTTGTAGAGGAGATGAAACATAATAAGGGGGAGAAATTGAAAACTCGTTTGTTCCCGTCTTTACGTGGTTCTTCGGCTTCTATTCGAATGTCTCATTATTATCAGGGAATAACAGGCGTGTCGGATACGGCCCGCTTGGATTTAGGAGAAGATAATTGGTATGAAGAATATGAGAATAACGTCAATCAGGAGCTTATTGATGAGATTGCATCTGCTGCCTTATATCTACATGCAGCTATATATAAAATATATCGGAACAATCATCGGATGAGAGATGAAAAGAATCCCGTTATCATCGAAGCCTTGCGTTTGGAAACGGAAAAGGCAAAACGTGTTGTAACCACTTGGAAGCCACGCCTTGTGGATATGCGTAGAAATGCGAGCTATTATATCCGTGCTTCTTCTTTTGCAAATAAAGAAATCTTAGGACCTAAGTTCTTTCGCACACAGCTTGAATCACTTGACATTGATGAGTTTTTGACTTCTATTTGTGCAATCCGGAAAAAGGAAGTCGTTAATAAATTCTTCGCGAACTATCGAAAGGATAAACACCAGTTCTCTGATGGATATCGTTATGAATCAATACTGAAACTGGATTTGCGTGAACACTTTGTTTTAACCTCCAGGTATCTGAAGTACTACGATAAACGTGATAAGATATTTCTAGGATACGACCCTGGGCACTTCTCCAGTATTGTTGCTGCTCAAGAAAAAGATTATGGGAATGAACTTCGCGTCCTGAAAGAATTTACTTGCTATTATCCATCAGAACAGCCGGAGCTGGCAAAGCAAATCTTTGAGTTTTTTGGAGCTGACGCAATTAATAAACAGATTGTGCTTTATCATGACCGGGCAGCTAATAAACGCCGAGAAGATTTCGAGAAAATAACTTCTGATGCCCGTATATTGAAAAGGGAATTAGAAAGTTACGGATTTTATGTTGAACTTATGAACGAAGGACAAGCCACTATCTACTACTGGCAACAATTCAAACTTCTGTTGCTGTTGTTTGGCGAAAGAAGTAACGCACTGCCGGTGTGTCGAATAGATGAGAATGAATGCCCGAATCTTTGTAGTGCTATTCCTCTTTCTCCATTGAAGAAAACAGATGGTCGTGTTGAGTTGGATAAGTCGTCGGAGGTGAAAGTTCCTCTTAAACATCAGGCAGGACTGACAACACAGCTTCCTTCTGCACTTATCTACCTGCTTTTTGGATTATATGGTGATAGAATACAAGGAGAATTAAGTAATATCCCGGATGATTTACCTGACAATATAGGGCTATAGTGTACTGGTTAAGGTGATATCATTGTGTGTAAATCTGGTATAATACTATCCTGTTGACATCGTTTCTATAGCTAAATCACAGGCTGTCAGTCAAAAGACTTTTTGAAAATAAAAATAGAAAAAAACGAAAGACGGAATTCTCCACGCACCGCTGAGAAAGCCGATTGAGGTGCAAAATCGACCTTTTGTAAGGAAATATGACACATACCCGGGGACGTCCTTTTAGGAGGGGAGCAAAAACGGTAATTTCGGTCATGGAAACGACGATGTCAGGCATAGTAGCCCTTCAGTGGGCAAAAGAAATATCAAAACTGCCAAATGGGTGCTTCACCATTGCCTTCTTTCCTTATTCAAGGCAGAAGGGGGAGGCTTCTGAGAGGTTAGTAGTGAAGGAAAGGTGTACGTTCCGGACACAGCTCCCGAAAGAACGTTTCAGTATTGATAGTGAGAACTTCTTTCTCTTTAACGATGAGAATGCTGACCCTAAGATGTGTTATCGTATACTTATTCGTTACATGGGGTTTCCGCAAGATGGGTATAAATTGCATAAAATAGACTGGTTATGAGTGATAGTGTAGAGATGATGGGAAATTATGGATGCTATATTGACGACAGCAATATAATTTCCTTTCAATTAGGAACTAATCCAACCGCAGGATTAAAGGATCCGGGTTTCATTAATTCAAATATTATTCTTCCTGCAGACTACAACTGGCAGTCGATAGGAGGGTTCAACGTGTGCTCACGCGGAGCGAATAACATGAAGTGTGAAGAAGTCGAAGCAGATATCAAGAAGAATCGTTTATTGCCTCGATTGATTACAAAACAAGTTAATATGCTCTATGGCTTAGGTCCGGCTATATATATCAAAAGTATAAAGGATGGGAAGCTTGTTAAAGAGTGGATAGACTGTCCTGAAATAACAGCATGGCTTGAATCATGGAAAGACCGGGGACTGGAGTCTGATTATAAAGAGGTAGCAAAAGGGAATATAAAGAACTACTATTATTTCCGGGATTACTTTGTAAAATGGCGTATGACGCTAGGCAATCGTATTGGTGAACAGCGTCCGGTTGCAGGACTTGAATTGATGGAAAACAGGCGTTGTCGATTAGCTACTCAGAAAAAGGATGTAATCACGGAATTGATCAATTATAAGGACTTTACTCATATCGCAGTAGGGCGTTGGAGCTATGGAGTTTCTAAATATCTGTTTTATCCACGCATGGCGATAAAGGATATCCGAAACATAAAGTATGCTGCAATTTCCCATCATCGTGAGAAGTCTGTTAGTGAGTTTTACGGAGTAAATGAAACACATGAAGGGACTAAGGCATACATCAAGGGATCGAATGACACTGCGAATTACATAAACTCATTCCTTAAAAACTCTTTGGCCGCTAAGATTCATATTATAATTCCAAATGCATGGGCTGAATCTAAACGTGCTCAGATAACAAAGATATGTAATGAGAATAAGGAACGGAAAAGTAAAAATGAACCTCTTCTGACTTATAATGGGATTGAGATTGGAATTGCGTTTAAAGAATCTTACTTTCTAAAATATCTCAAACAGGAACTTCGTAATATTAGTGAGTATCTGTCTGGAGCGGACAATCAAGGAAAAGCTTATGCTACCATGAGTTTTAAAACAGGGACTGGTGAGGAACAGCGTTGGAAGTTTGAGGTTTTGGACCTGAAATACAAAGAGTATATTGATGCTCTTATTACCTACGATAAACGTGCTGACGAAGTCCTCTTGTCATCGGTCGGACTCGACTCCTCCATTTCATCCGTGTCAAAAGATGGCGTCATATCGAAGTCAGGAGCTGATGTATACTACAATTATCTGATATACCTGATGTCACTAACTCCGGATGATGAAATATGCTCTGAGCCTTTCAATATGGCTATTCAGATAAACTTTCCGGAACTATATAGACAAGGATATCGCTTCGGATTTTATCGTGAGACTCCCAGCCGGCAAGAAGAAGTAACTCCTGATGAACGACTAAATAAACAGCAATCATGATACTGAAAGATTTGTTTTCCGATATTTCCGGATTTGCGGAATTTGTTCCTGGCATTGATGCTAATACCAATTTATCATCACTCAATAGCCATGCCGTTACTGCCTATAAGCGGATTGCTAACATTATAAGCGTTCCTGTGTATGAGAAGATTCTTGAGAAAAAAGAAGATAAGCTTTACGATCATCTTCGGACGGCACTTGCTAATCTCACTATGGCAAATGATACTGTTTTTGATGTAGTTCGTAAACGCAAGGCGAATATCGAAATCTACAAGTATGAGCAGGAAGCTCTCCGGAGGGCTTATTACGAAAATTACTATAATGCAATGGATTCTATAATTTCTCTTCTGAATGCCTCAGAGGATTTAGGGTGGGATGAAACCAGGTATTATCGTATGCTTGAAAAATTGCAGATCAAGACAACGGAAGATTTTGATTTATTGTATTGTATCGATCTGTCATATCTCTTCTTTTTCCGCTGTATACCAATCCAAGTAGAGGTCTTAGAAGAAATTTTATCCGGATATGTGGATCGTGCAAAGAATAAACCTTCGGTTTTGCCATTGATTAATCGGGCATTAGCAAAGATGGTTGTATCTGTTGCTTTAACCAGGTTCGACATTTTAGAGTTTCCGTCAACGATTCGGAATCTCTTTATTGATTCAAAGGTTATGCGATATGGTACTCAAGAGCAGCAACGGTTATTGAGCTTGTCTGCCGAGTTACGGGAACAGGCGAATAGCCTGATCAAAGATGTCGACTTATTGTTGACTGACCCTGAGGATACCGATATAGAGACGGAAACATCCTTTAATCTGCCTGAAGACAAGATACAATTGATGCCATGATAGAGTTTTGTGTACATCAGAAGAAATATAAAATTCCAAATTCCTGGGAGGAGCTTACCCCGGAATTGTTTGAAGGGATTATGGCCGATATGAACCTTGTTACTTCTGGCAAGCTGTCACCGGCCATGCTACAGATAAAACATGTCTGTCGAGTGATGGGATGGGAATCGCATCGATTAGCGCATTTTAAAGATGAAGATACGATGTCTAATTTAGCATGGTTAGGCGAACAGGTAGACTTTATTTTCCGTATTTTGTATCCGGATCATGATGCTGCGCTTCAGGACTTGTCAAAGGATGAGTTTGCCAAGGCGAAGAAAACTCCTCCGGAGAGACTGAAGATGCCAATTGCCCGTTATCTGTCTAAGCTGGATTATAAATTTACTTTGAATAGCTGTTTCTGTGCACAGCTGCTTCCATTCGTTAGCATTCATGGGCAGATGTATAAAGGGTATGTTGTTGATACTGGCTTTGGTCAATTAACGTGCTCTCTGACAGCTTTACAGTTTATCGAAGCCCGTTCTATGCTGGGATGTGATGGTACAATGCTGCCACTTCTTGCGGCTATTTTATATCATCCAGGAAAATATGATTCGGAGTCGGCACATGCATTAGCTAAGTCATTTGAACGCTTGTCATTAGTTACTTTGCAGAGTATTGCGTTTAACTTTTCCTCGTTTGTCAATTTTCTGTTTACTAAAACTGAGTTTTGGGTATTAGTAGCCGGTGAACATGAGAAACCTAGCCCTATAACGACCGGCCCTCTTGAGTCTCTCTACAATCTTAGTAGTGATGGGTATGGTGATATCTCTGCGGTTGAACAGATGAATATTATTAAATACCTTTCTATACTTCGTAAGAAGCTCATAGAAACGGTAAAGAGCATGCATTATGCTGACGTAAAGCATGTGGATATAGCAAAGAATACTGGATTACCAATTTCATTAATAAAACAGATAGTATGATTTTCGAGATTCTAAAATATTATGCTCAGTTTCCGGATCACAATAAGGTGCTTGAGATCTTTTCAAAAGGAAGAAGTGAACTTCTTGAATATGGGATTCTTCAGGAAGAAATTAAAAAAATGCCTGATCACTCCCGGATCACCGGATTAGACTATTATATCTTCGGTCAGAGTTTCGATTCGGTTAAGCAGCGTGTTGATAGCATTCTCGCCGGAACATACTTATTTGTGGAAATTGGTGATATTATGTCTAAGCGCGATCAGAAGAATAATATCGAGGATGAAGTGCAAATGGCTGTTACTATCGCGGCGAAATCCGCTGAAATGGACTTGATAGAGGAAGCAATACAATCGAGATGTACTCTCGCCATGATGCAGCAGCTACGAGCGATTATGTTATCAGATCAGGCGCGTACTCCTTGGCTGAAAGAGTTATCCCTTTCTTGTCAGATAAAGCCATTTGTGGCGAAAGAATTTTCTTCAGTGGGGTGGACGCTGATGTTTGAGAGAGAGGGGAGTGATATCTTTAATTTAAAGACACTAATAAATCGGGAATAATATGGAGTTTAATGATTGGGTAGTTTTAGCAACAGCTTTAGGAGGTGTTGAAGGAATAAAGCAACTTGTTAAATGGTGGATGAATCGAAAGGTAGAGCTTCGAAAAGAAGATGCTTCGGCGAATGGTATGGAAGATGAAAATGAACGGAAACAAGTTAAATGGCTTGAAGATCGTATTTCACAACGGGACATAAAGATAGATGCGCTTTATGTCGAGCTTCGGGAAACTCAGTCCACTTTATTAGACGAAATCCATAAGCGGCACGAAGTTGAATTGAAATTGAAAGAAGCGGAATTTCGGAGATGTGATGTCAGAAGATGTCCGGAACGTGAACCACCCAGTGACTTTTAATATAAAAAATGGACAGTAAAATGAAGAAAATTGATGCTATTATCATTCATTGCTCGGCTACACGTACCGGGCAAGACCTGCGTGCGAAAGATATAGATCGTATGCACAAGCAGAGAGGATTTAATCAGATCGGCTATAACTTTGTTATCGATCTTGATGGTACTGTAGAAAACGGCCGTCCGCTTTCTATTGACGGTGCACATTGTAATACGAAAGGATTTAGTGAATCATCTTACAATAAGCATTCGATTGGTATTTGCTATATTGGAGGCTTGGATGCAAGTGGAAAGCCTGCTGATACTCGTACTCCAAAACAAAAGGTAGCTTTGCGTGAACTGGTTGCGAAGCTTTGTAAGGAGTATCCTATAGTCGAGCTTTTGGGACATCGTGATACATCTCCTGATTTGGACGGATCCGGTGAAGTTGAGCCAGCAGAATACATCAAGGCGTGTCCATGTTTTGATGTCCGGAGTGAATTTACCAACTTCTTGCGCAATACAGTCATTCGACCATGAAACGTTTAATCTACTTGGTTATCATATTGCTAGCGTCAGCAATATGCTTGTCGTCCTGCCGTACTCAGTATGTTCCGGTAAAAACGGTGAGAACTGAGTATAAGACTCGCGATAGTGTCAGGTATGACAGTATCTACAAGCATGACAGTATATTCTATTTGATCAAGGGGGATACTGTGTATAAGTATGTGAAACAGGTTGAGTATAAATACCTCTTTATTAATCGTACGGATACAATTCTGAAGACGGATAGCATTCAAGTTCCTTATCCGGTTGAGAAGCGATTGACTCGTTGGCAAACCCTTAAAATGGAGCTTGGCGGGTGGGCGCTAGGTGTTATTATAGTATTTGCGCTTGTCATTGTTGGTTGGATGATATACAGACTGCAAAAGAAGTAGTATATTTGTGGTGTAGAAGTTTGCTTGTCAATGACAGGCTGTGCCCTCGTGTTTCGCGAGGGCATCTTTGTTTTCAGATGTATTTAGTGTTAAATAATCAATGTGATAATAAAAATATTATCAAAGATTTTGCTATTGATAATAAAAACCTTATCTTTGTATTGTCATTAAGACAAGAGCTCTTATGAATAATGACAATGAGCTAAAAGCTCGGATAGAAGAATTAGAGCGAGACCTCATTTTCTATCTCCGCAAGTATCATGAATTAGCTCCTCGGAGCAAAAACATGAAAGCGGTACTGGATAAGGAAATCAAATGGCTTGAGGATGAAATCAAGCGACTTGGTAGACAACTCCGGTAGAAAGGAATCCGCTCCCAAAGGCCAAGGGAGCGGAGTTCCTTTTTTTGATTGTTTAATTTTAAAGATGGGTAGTATGGATAAGGTTAAACGTTTTTTTGAATTAAAAGAACTATGGAAGAAAGCTTCTGAAGTAGAACGCATTGATATTGATCGTGAACTTTCTACTCTGATGGATTCTATGAATGATACCGAACGAGAGAACTTAATTGCGGGTGTTAGTGATGATTTTAAACGTCTGCGTCATGAAGTTGCAGATATACGAAGGACACTTTCAATTCGAAAGCAATTGGAACCTATTTTGCCATATATCTCAGTTTCTTCTTTAGCTAAGGACTATTTTGGGAAGAGTTCTTCCTGGTTTTATCAAAGGCTGAATGGTAACATTATACACGGTAAAGTTGCATCTTTCACGGACAAGGAGATTTTAATATTGAATTCTGCGTTGAAGGAAATCGGTGCTAAAATAAAGGATATGACTGTTAAATATAATAATTAATTAAACAATAAAATGGATCGTAATAAATTTATGAATTTTTTTTCAAACAGCTTCCCTCAGGAAACATGTTTGATGACTTCAGAAATACCTGTGGGTAATAAAAATATAGTTTTTGTATATGTAAATCTTTATTTGGATGGGAAAGAGTTTTATTTGCGTTTTACTTTTGATAAAAGTAATACTGATTGTGAAGTTGTGATTGAGGAAAATAGGGAGCATGATTTAAATCTTCTCATAGCCCATTATACGATTGAATCAGCTGTTATCGAACCTATAGATATATCCGTGCTGGATAATACAGTTGCAGATATTATCAAAAGAATAAATGACGCATATAAGAATAGCTAGAAAAGTCCCTACCTTGATCTTAAAAGGGGCAAGGGAGGGATTTTTGTATTGATAATATTACACATTTTATCTGAATGGTTTTGAAATAAAATACTATTAATTTAATCTTTAATAATTATTACTATGGATATAAAAGAAAAGGCGGAACTTCGTAAGCAATTTGCCAGTAGAATAAATAATAATTCGGAGGGAATGATTGCAGGAATAAGCTCTGATTGGAGAGACTTGACTTTTGTGTATGATATTCCTTTTGATAACGAAAAAATAGATGATGAGTCTAAGGATTATACTCAAAAAGCTCAATTATGGGTTGTTTTTATTTTTGATGATCGGGAGCCATCTGGATGCCGTGTGCTTATCGAACAACATTGGTTACTAGCAACAGAATCTAAGCATTTACTAACTTTTTCTATTGATAGTAAAGATGTAGATGATATGATTCCGAATAAATATTCCAATGAGATTAGAAAGATAGTTCAATGGGTAAGAGAATCATATAATGAAGTTATATCTTCTAAATAAGGTGTGTTTTTATAATGGAAATGAATGACAATATAGATGAAATAATCCAAAAACTGGATTCTTTGGATTTATGTAAAAAACCACGTGAAGAAATAATATCTTTAATGCGTCAAGTTGGTAGTATCCCATCTGTAGTTACTATTCTCCATCCTGGAAGATTAATTGTCAGAGGTCGAGTATATACTGAGGGTGAAGATTTTACTTCAATTCAAAGTCATTCATACAATCCTATTCCTGGGAAAAAATATCAAAGAGCTAATATTCCAGGACAGTCTATATTTTATGGAGCAGTAACTTCGGATGTCGAAGAAGAACCTTTGGCTAGATTTACTATTTTAACAGAGATTAGTAATACTCTAAGTCATAAAGAGGAACGGGAAAAAGTCATGTTTAGTGCTTGGAGAGTCATTGAAGATATTTCTCTGTATTCTATTATACAATCTAAGAATTATCAAACTCCTAATAATCAAATTTTAGAATTAGAAAAACGTTTCAATAATGAGATTAGAGATAACAAAGTACGTAAATTTACAGATTTTATAGCCTCTGAATTTGCGAAAAGTGATATCGCAGATGATTATTATTACATGATTTCTGCATGGTTTTCTTATTTTGTTTATCAGACATTTGATGGCATTTACTATCCTAGTGTTAGAATTGATGGAGCTGGCATGAATGTTGCCATATTGCCAGAGATTGTAGATACTAAGATGAAATTTTTGGGAGCTGTAGATTGTGATGTGATACGTAATGATATGGACATAAGAATAATAGATAAAAGGAAATCTGTTTTTAGACTGGAATATGTCCCCATCATAGATACAGATTATCAGTAAAAAAGCTCCTCCTAATTTGCTTCTAAATTAAGAGGAGCTTTTTTACAGTTTACCTTGAACTAATGCTTTACATTTTTCAAAGTTAAAACCTGGCTTTTTTGACTTGATTATAATAAAATATTCCATTGTTACCTATCTTTTTTGCTGGTATCCTTAGTACCGTTCGCTTGATTATTACGATTATAATTATTTCCATCTTCTCAAAAGTATCGTATTTGGACGAAAAAAGTGCATTTTTTTATTATCTTCTTTAGATTTAAAAAAAATACTTATATTTGCGTGTATATCAGATTGATATTGCGACAAAAATATTATTAATATAATTATTCGGTAATAATGGAAGAGAAAAAGAAGGAGGAGCCTTTAAATGGAGAGATTGTAAAATTAATAAAGCAGAGGACGTATTTGTGGTGTACTATCATTATCATAGGCTTCTTTGTAATTAATCAGTTTGCTTTAATGCATTGCTCAAACAAGGTATTGGCTGACCAATTCACATTTGCATCTACAATATCATCAATAATATTGTCTGTTATTGCTATTATAATGTCGGTAGTATCTAGTGACTCAATAAACAGTCTTCTTCATAAGTTCCGGGATCTGCATGATGAAATAAAGGATGTGCCTGGTACTATTGATTCTTCGATAGGTGAAATGAATAAGGCATCTGATAAGTTTGAAGAAATCAATGAGACTTTGAAAGGTCTTCCCCAAAAAATAGACGATTCTACAACAGTAATGACAGAGGTTTCTGAATATGTAAATGATGCAATGGAAAAGTTGTCCAAATTAGTCACTGAAGTTCTTGACAAAACTAATAGTTTAGATTTAATAGGAGAGGATGTGCGGACTCTAAAAGAAGCACTCACGAAAACTAATGAACAGGAATTGACAAATCGTATTCAACTTACCTCAGAACAGGTTGAAAAGATAGTGAAGACCGGTTCTCCTTATGGTGCTTTATTGCTATATGCAGCTAAATTAGCAAAGGATCAAAATAAGATTTTATCATTGAATGAGCTTTCTTTTGCAATGGGAAAGAAAAATCTTGAAGATTATCTTTATGCATACTGTGTTGCGATGATAGCTGTTGGTTTGATTACTGGCGAACAATTAGAATCAGAGTACTTGTTTGTGATAAAAGAATATGATAAAAATATGCAATCTGTAAAAGAAATGTTGCTTGAACGGATGGATAATAACAGTGAGGTTATTGAAATATTTAATGCGATTGATAAGCTTATGACGGATGCTCTCATTGTACCTGCTGATGGAGAATAAATGCATATTTTAATTTGAGTGGAGTTTTTTACTCCGCTTTTTTTGTTTCCTTATTTTCAAATCTTACCTTTGTGGAATAACTCTAAAAACACACAAAATGAAAAAACTATTATTGTCTTTGTTATTAATGTTAGTTACTCTGACTGTCTTTTCTCAAGAAGAATTGAAGTTTTCCAAAGTGATTCAATCTGAAACAAAAGCGGATAAGAAACAACTTTATGCTGTCTTACGTAGTTTTGTTGCAACCTATTATCATAACTCGAAAGAAGTTATTCAAATGGATGATAAGGACGCTGGTATTCTTATCTGTAAAGCTACTTCTGTTTTTAATGCTCCCGGTATGATGCTTTCCGCTTATGATGGTTGGCTAGACTATAATTTAAAATTGCAGGCTCGTGATGGACGTGTTCGGGTAGAGGTATTTCACTTCTTTCATCATAATAAGCCGGGAAATCAGGCTAAAGCTCAACTTGGTGTTTTGACTACTGCTGAAGAATATACAAATACTGGTATGCAAAAGAAGTATCATAATAAAATATGGAAAATGCTGAAAAAGCATGCTGAAGATATTAGTAATGACATATTTGTAGGTGCGGAAGAAGCTATAAAAGAGAATGTTGTTACTGATAATCAAGAAGAGGAATGGTAGTTTATTACGTATTGATATTGCTGATTTTCTTTGTTTTCTTCATCGTATTTATGATTAAACAGAAAAAGGAAAACAATGATAGGGAAGAAGAATTAGAACAGGAACAGGTTTGGAATAGAATAAAACATATTTTAAGCGATTTTACTATAGCTGGTACTTACTATAGAACCCAAGAAGAAATATTTTGTGCAGAGAATTTACAGATTGGTGAAGAGCTTGTTCTAGAAAAAGAACCAACAAATGAATTTGATAAGAATGCGATTAAGGTGCTTACTGAAGATGGTTATCATATTGGATATATTCCAAAAGAATTATGCCGGATGTTTAATGATATTTTAGTAGGATGTGAATATCGGGTTTTAGTAAATAAGATTGTAAACGCATCAAGCGCTCCATATGTGCATGTTAAAGTTGAAATCTTAGATGAATAGTTTTAGCTGATTTATTTTTGCTATTTCAAATATTATCCTCATATTTGCAAAGTCAAACACATACGGAGTGTTATCCGTACCGCGAGCTTCGGTTAATGCTCACGAAATTCGAGGGCTTTTTTTATGCCCTTACCAATCGTTTCCCTAATATTAGGAAAACGATATATACGAAATAGGCGGCTGCCTTTCCCTTTACACTTTTGCTTTCGGGCGGAAATCTGTATGTGTTTGACGACATGGGAAACGGCGGCCGTTCTTGTGTCTTATAATTGCCGAAATGTCAAACGCATACAGTTATGAAAAGAAAAAAAGACCGACTTTAGTGCCAGTAAGCAAGTTACAGAATTATTTTAGCGGACTTGCTAGTCTGCTTGCAGAAAACAGTGACTCTTATTTAGTTTCTTATTCCGGTAATACTACCTCTATTGAACTTTCCCCAGGGGAGTACATTACAATATCGACAGAGAAAGGAGGCCAGTCATGATGTTTTTCACCCAAAGTCTTTCTACCTTCTCTCCAAAGAACCGGGCATGGAAAAAGCTCGTGGACTGGATCCGGCAATACGAACATATCCTTATTAAAGATGAATGTTCCCTTGATGCTATGAAAGCCGAAATCGAATCAAAAATAGAGGAGATAAATGCGGAACATCCAAAACTCAAACAAATTGTTTTTAGTGGGGATAATAATCGTATTTCCGGTTGTTTCTCTGCTAAAGTCATGTCATGTGGATGTCCGGATATCATCTTTACACTTAATTATTGTACTGTAAAACGGTCATACGAGTTTTCTGAGAACAATAATATTCAAATAGGAGGATGACTATGACAACGAACATTGATGGAGCTGTTATTACTTCTGAAGCCATTGGTACCATTAAGTTTCTTCAACAAGAAAACTATGTTGAAGAAACATTGAATCAAATTAACGAAATTATAGATATCGTTATTGCTGAAGATGTCCCAGCCGTTTTAGAATCAGATAAGGATTGTCTTCGTATTGTGCGTAATCTTCGTTATCTGGCACAACATATATCATCTTTTAAAAGACCTATGAATCATGAATAATCAAGAACAGAAAATTACTGATATCAGCATCTACATTGCTGGCTTACAAGCAACGTTCCGTCCTGCATCTGATGCACGACATACCACTCATTGGTTCTCTACAGATGAAGTCTATATTGCTATTAAGCATTTGGATCCTTCGGCTGATATTACGAAAGAGCAGATCTTCCAGGCAATGACAAATGCTGGTTTTAAATTTCAAAACCGTCCCGGAGCATCAGGGTGTGATTTTCGGTGGATGCTTGAACTGAAAAATACTAAATAGATAAGTTCCGGAGAGTGAAGCCATTTCCTCTCCGGCTTTTTTGTCCTTTCCCTTCCTTCTTTTCCTTGCTACATTCGCTGAAAATAACAGCGAATATGATTTCAGAAGATTTAGTCAAACAGAGATTTGTGCATGATACCATTTCTCAAGGTATCAATCTTATTTATGAGACTCAAGAGAATGTTGTTCGTACTTACCTGAATACTCGTTCGGGCAAGTTGCTGGGAAGTCTACAGCGCAGACCATTCACTATTCAGGAGTCTGAAGGAAAGCAAGAATATTTCATTCGTATTTTCCCGTATCTCCGTTACCTTGACATTCGATATCGGAGGGGAAATGATCGCATTTCTCGTCATATTCGAAGCAACCTGGCATTGTATAATCGCACAGTTTGGGGAGTACTCTACCATGAGACTTTCCCGGAACTCCGTTATGGCTACAATGAAGCGATTCGTACTTCTATTCGCAAGGAATTGGAGCAAGCATTAATCTATGAACAGTCTCAAAATTGGTAATATGGGAAAGAAACATCTGTCTGAGGACAAAATAAAGTATGTGGTTTCCGCAGATTCTAGCGAAGCTCAAGAGGAAATACATGATTTGATTAAAGCTACAAAAGAGCTAAAGAAGGAAGAAAGAGAACGACGTAAAGCTATGATTGAGCTTGAAGCTCAGGGGAAAAAGAGTACAAAGGAGTATAAGAATTTAGAAAAGGAGTGCAAGTCACTTTCTAATCAGGTATCTGACAATAATGATAAGATTAGTATACTCACTCGTTCTCTTGATATAAATGCCATGACTGGTAGGCAGTTAAAGAAGGTAGCTAAAGAGTTAACGGCTGCTCTTGATGATATGTCGGAAGCTGCGGATCCGGAAGAATATGCCAGGCTAAATAAAAGGTTGGGTGAGGTACGGTCTCGAATGGTAGAACTAAAAAGTTCAGGCAAAAATGTGGAAAAAGAGTTTGACCTGACACAAACTGCTTTGTCTAAACTAAAGGCGGTGGCCGTAGCTTTTATTATCGTCAAATTGGGAGGATATCTTAAGGATATTGCAAAAAATGCATACGCCACCCGAAAAGAGTTTGCTAAATATGAAGCTGTACTTCGTAATACCCTTCAGTCGCAGGAAAAGGCTGCTACTGCAATGAAGATGTTGCAAAAGCTTGCTGCCGATACACCGGGATCCCTTCAAGAATGGACAGAGGCTTATATTAAACTTGTCAACAGGGGAATTAAGCCTATTACCTCGGAACTTACGAATATTGGTGACTTGGCTGCATCCCAAGGTAAGAGCGTAGATCAGCTCATAGAGGCGATACTTGATGCCATGACCGGGGAGAATGAACGTTTGAAAGAGTTCGGTATCAAGGCAAGTAAAAGTGGGAATACAGTTAAGTACACTTTCAGAGGTGTCACTACAGAAGTGCAGAATTCCGAGGAAGCTATAAAGAATTATATGCTGAGCTTGGGACAGTTAGACGGTATTGCTGGATCAATGAGTACTCAGATAAAAGAACTTGAGGGAATGGAGTCTAATCTGAAGGATACTTTAGATAATCTATGGAATACGATTGGTAAGCGAATGGAAGGTTTCTTCAAAAAAGGACTTTCTTGGGCTACGGACTTTGTCGGGGATGTAACGAAAGTATTTGAGCCTTTGTCAGATGCTTTTGAGAACCAGTTAGAGAAGGTTGTTGATTTAGAGACAACTCTGCCTGGGATGACAAAACGCTATGAAGAACTTGCTGGAAAAGTTGATCTTAATGCTGAAGAACAAAAGGAACTGAACTCATTGATCGAGCGTATATCCAGTATTGTTCCTTCTGCCATTTCTGAATGGAATCAATATGGGGATGTTATTTCTATTAATACACAGAAAGTATATGATTATATAGATGCTGAGAAAGCCCGTCTGAATTTTATTCATAAAGAAGAAATAAAGAATCTGCAATCTCAGAGGGAAAAAGCGCAGGCGGAAATGGATTCACTGATAATTCAAAATGAAAAAGGGACAGTTTGGGCCGGTGGAACAGGATATGGGAATACTCAGGATCAAGGTATGCGCGAGATGACTGATGCGGAAATAAATGCTAATGCGGCAAGAATTGAAGCACTCAAGACGGATCTAGCCGGTATCAATGCGCAACTCGACATGATATCTGGAGACGGTATAGAGAAAATTGTCAAAGATAAGATTAAATCACAGGAAGATTTAACAGCTGCTCAAGCTAGATTCAATGGCATGAATAAATCCATGCTATCAGCATGGCTAAAGGATGAGAAGAACGCATCTGACCAATACAAGGAAATAGCTCAAGAGATTTATAATAAGCGTTTCCCGTCGACTAATGCAGAGAAAGATAAATCAGACCCGAATGCTGTTGCACTCAAGAATCAAGAATCTGATCATGAAGCGGAAATAAATGAGATTCGTTTAGTCGGTCGTGAAAAGCAACAAGCGGAAGAAGAAATCAATTTGGCTATTCTTAAGTCTGATCAGGACTATTATAATAAGCGGATCAAACTGCTTGAGCAGTTCAAAAGTAGTGCTACGAAGTCTGCAAAAAAATCTGAATATCAAAAGCAAATAGTAGATGCGAAATCCAAGTTGATCGATACGGAAGTCTCAATGGAGAAACAGAAGGTCGCTGCTGTTGAGAAACTGCGTCAGGAAGATTTAAGTAGAGAACAGGAGGTAACCAAGTCTCAACAAATCTTCTTGACCGGTGAATTAGCGAATAAACGTATCACTCAGGAACAGTATGATATGATGATACTTTCTTTGAATACAGCCAGTGCGGAGACTCGGCTGGCTATTGAAGAACGATATCTGAATGACATTAATGATCTTGAACTGAAGAATGGCAAGTTGAAAGCCGATGCCGTGAAAAAGGCAAATGATGCTGTACTTAGTGCTGATCAGGAAGCGGCGAATGCACGTGCGGCTATTCAGACTAAAATGAATGATCTGACTAAGGATTTTAAGAGTCAGTTTAAACTCACTACAGTCGGAGAAGATTTGCAGGCACAAATGAAAGTGCTGGATGCGACTTATCAGGCACGGAAGGCACTTGCTGAAAAAGAGAATGTTGATACCAAGGAACTTGATGCTGCTTACCTGAAAGCAAAAGAACAGTTAGTTCAGGATAGTGAGAACCGTATTAATCAGATTCGGAATCAGTATGGGCTTTTAAATCAAAAGCAACAGTATGATATGCAGCTTCAGCAACTGCAAGAATATCTGGACAATGAGACTCTTACTCATGAGGAACATGAACAGGCTGTTCAAAATCTGAAACGTGATTCATTTAAAAAGCAGTTTGACTATTATTCAGATTTGTTTGCCGGTGCTGTTCAGGCATTGCAACAAGCTGAAATGGATAACGTAGATGCTCAATATGATGCGGAGATTGAAGCGGCACAGGGCAATACGGAAGAGGTTGAACGCCTGGAGAAGGAGAAGGCTCAAAAGAAACTGGATATTCAGAAGAAATATGCAGATGTAAACTTCGCTATCAAAACTTCACAAATCATCGCTGATACTGCCGTATCTATAATGAAGGCTTTCGCCGATCTTGGTCCGATTGCCGGAGCTGTAGCTGCTGCCCTCATGGGAGTCACGGGTATTGCTCAGATTGCTTCGGCTAATGCTGAACGACAAAAGGTTAAGAATATGACTCTCTCCGGTGGGAGCGGTTCATCGAAAGGTTCCGGGCAACGGGTTGCAACAGGACGTGAAGATGGCGGTAAGATTGATGTACGTCGTGCTCAGGATGGAAAACTGTTTGCCGATGCTGACTATGATCCAGATGCGCGTGGATTCATAGACAAGCCGACAGTAATCGTGGGAGAAGGACCGGCTGGGCAGTCAAAGGAATGGGTGGCCAGTAATGCCGCCGTAGATAATCCGACTGTAGCCCCTATTCTTGATATGATTGATAAGTCGCAGCAAGCCGGGACCATTCGAACTTTAGATCTAAATCAGGTCATTCGTTCAAGAATGGCAGGTTTTGCTTCTGGAGGAAGTATTTCTCAACCGGATCCATTGCCCGGTCCTAAAAATGACGGAAGTGGTGCGGCATTGCCACCGCAGCTCATGGAAAAGTTTGCTCAAGCTATTATTAATCTTGATGAGAAGGGAGTTAATGCGTCTGTTGCTCTAAGTGATTTTGAAAAGAAACAGACACTCCGTGATCGCAGTCGTTTAATCGGATCAAAAGGATAAAGTATGAAAATCACGAATGCTAAAACGGGAATAGCTTACCAGCTTACTCCCGGCACACAACTTGAAGTTGAACGTCCTAACTTGTTTTTCAATGAATGGGGAGAACAGACATTGCCGGTTGATATCCCTGATTCGGACTGGAATCAGAAAGCGTTGGGCTATCCGGACATAACAGGGATGCGGAAGCTGCCATCTGATATTCAGGCTACCATCTCATCGGGTGAATATTTCTCGGCATGCAGACAGGCTATCTTGACTGTTAAGCGTAAGAGTACAATTTCTACATCATTTTATCTGAACGAGGGGTCATTCCTGTCTCAGATATCTAAAGCATCGTTACGGGACGTTTTTGTAGATGAAACAATTCCGGGAGTAAAGACGGTACAGCAAGGGATTGATTTTTGCCGATCACTATTAACGAACGAACATCCTCAGTTTTCAATATTCCCGGTATTTGTCGATTTTGATAATGCACGGCGCTATATAAACCGACTTGAATTTATGGATAGTGAAGGCTATATCAAAGGGACTAAAACAGGGACTCTTGACTTTTATAATGTGTTTCCACGTGTCGAGGAGGTGGATGATGTTAAAATCAAATTGGATCCGGGGTATTATATGAGTCCGTTTATTCGTGCACCTTACCTTTTGAGGAGAATATTTTCTTTCTTCGGTTATACTTTGCTGGAGAACTTCTTCGATGTGACCGAACCATTTAAGTCGATGGTGTTTGTCAACAATACCATCGACTCTCTTGTAAATGGCACTATATTGCTTTCGCACTTGGTCCCGGATTGCAAATGCAATACTATCCTGAATGTATTTAGAAAGAAATTTTTATGTGAATTTATTCCGGACGAAGTGACGAGGACTGTGGCAATAGAGCTTTTTAATGATGTATCTAGAATGAAAGCTGAGACGGATCTGACCGATTGCTTAACTTCCGGACTTGAGTTTAATGTGCCGGAATATCAAAAAGTAAATCTTTCCTCCGAAAGCGTTATTTCAGATGAGGGAGATACTTATGATTCCACTTCAGATCTGAAAGCTAAATATCCTAATGCCTGCTTATATCCACTTACAGGAGAATATTACCGCATAGGATTTACAGATGATTCTACTGTAAAACAATGTATATGCTCTGCCAATATTCCTTATTTAGATGGAGATAATTCATTGAAGGAGAAGAAAATTACTTGTCCTGATGCCATGTTCTCTTTGGTCTTTGAAACATTTCCAAGTTCGGACCGTCCTTCCGCCCTAAGAGATAAACGTTCACTGGTTTATGTTCCCTATATTGGAGAAGGCCGTTCGTTAAATTCCACCTTAGTAATTAACTCGTCATCCTCCGAAGAAAGTGAAGATGCCGAACCTGATGAAACGGCATCAAATAAAGAGCAGGCCCCAATGCTAAGTCTAATCTATAAAGGAACTGATGGATATAATATCGGGACAAATACAAATTACAAGAATAGTGAAGAGAAGTTTGCTGATTATTCATTGCTATACAATGGTCCCGACGGAATCTATGAGAAGTTTTATCGCTCTTTGGATGACTTGCTGAGAAATTCAATGCATGAGGTTAAAGGTGATATCTTATTGTCTGATCATCAAAAGATGACTATTCCTTCACATCGAAAAGTGATCATTAACGGTCAGGAACTTTTTATCGATAAGCTTAAATATTGTATCGGGGGAGATAATGAACCGACTGAATCCAGTTTTTATACGACCCGTTTGTACGAACCGGTACACTCAGCCATTGCAGAGGAAAAACGATTTCCACTTAGGGATGATGCTGTTTGCTGGAGATTAAATAGAAACGTATATGATATCTCAGAAGCTGAATATAATGCAGAACTAATTAAGTTCGAAATATCAGCTGCTAGAAGCGGCAATACTCTTCCTGCTATTTACCCTCCATTTCCAACCAAGGAGCAGGTTGCTGCAGGAGGGGTATATTATGAGCGATCATACGCAGCTTGTTGGGATGACAGACAAGGAAAAAGAAATTATTATCGCGTTGTGGCTAATCTTACTCCGATAAAGTCTCCTTATTGATATGTTTTCTGTCCTTTAGTTTGCTACATGCTTCCGTTAATTTCGTCATAAAAAAGAGCTATGACCATTTTACAGAAACCTGATGCTTTATCATTAAGCGGAAATATTAAGGAGTTTCGTATCGGTACTACGGATACAATTTCGTTCGTACTCCAACAGGGTGGGGAAGAAGTTGTATCCCGGAGTTATTCTCCAGGTGTAGATGGTATTGTTATCATCAATATAAAGGATATTGTCCATGCACGTTTGTCTTTCTTGTTCAAAAACTCATCGGTGATATATGAACAACCTTCTTTGGTGTCTACTTTTAAGGCTATAATATCAGGCACGCAAGTGACATTCCAAGCTATTCGTACCGGTGTTGATATGCTTGCAGATTCAGCAACGAACTTTCTTACGCAGAATTTTCTGACTTGGCAGCCAAGCATAAAACCGGTTACTTATTATTCTCCGGAATTTCTTACTTACTATGCAACATTAAACTGTAAAGCAAAGCTTCATGCTTATTTTACTGATCAGTCGGGCAATGTCATTTCTCAAAATGATATTGATCTTGCTGAATTACAAACAGGAAAAGCATATACTATTCCATTACAATATGCTTCAGTAGCAGAAAGGCTGGAGCATAGACTGCCTGCTTATTATGACGTATGGATTGAAAACTTGAATGGAGAGCGTTTGACTTATGTACAGCGATACTATGCTTCGGATATGAAGTCGGAAACCGAACAATGGGTGCTTTTTGAGAACTCATTAGGAGGTATCGATACGTTTCGGGCTTATGGCTCTTCGGATTTTACGGGAGAGCATACACATAATATAGCTGAAATTGAAGATGTTTCCCTTGAATATCGTGTCGATACTATTCGAAAGTTTCAAAAAGATACAGGATATCTGAACATGAAAGAACGCCGTTGGTTATTGGACTTTTTCCCTTCCTTGAAAAAGTATCTTTATATCAACTCATATTTTCGTTCTATCATAGTGGTAGAAAGTAATGTGTCTTATACAGATAAGGAGTTGCCCAGCAACTATACTTTTACTTATAAATACGCTGATGCCAAACCATTCTTGAATCTTCCTAGAACTGACCTTCCATCGGAAGCACTTGAAATTGTAGTGCCTGAAGTCGGTTCTTTTACAGTGCCCCCTCGACTTGTTGAATTCCCTCGTCTGCTTTTGTCCGAGGGGGCATTATTCCCAATCCAGGAACCTTATTCAGAGAAGTGGTATACGACAACTATCGGAGCTATTAATGACTATGTAACAGAGCAGATAGGGAAGAAGTATGATGGGGTGGATACTGTAACAAAGTTCTCAAAAGATGTGATGGTTACGATCGATAAAATCGGTTATTATAAGGCAGGTGATATCATTTTATCTGGAACTACAATAGAGGATGCTTTCATTAAAATGGTATCGCAAAAATCAACAGGAGAATTGAAGAGTAAAATCTCAACAGCAAATGACGTCGAATTCGGTAGTCAAAAAGGATTTATAACATATACTGCTATTAGGAATGGTCAAGGTCCTATGGAGGCGGCATTTTATGACGATGCATCTAATAATAAGTTGAATTTCTCTGAAGAAATAGGCGGTGTACAAACGGCTGTAAGGCAGTTGGAAGGTGTATATACTCAAAGTGAGACATATAAGGCAACAGTTATATATAGTGCCAGTGAAGACGGGAATATATCAAGAAAGATTATAAACAATACGATCAGTGTAAATGTGAGGCGTAAGTGGTTCGCCGGAGTTTGTAATTCAATTCCTGCGAGTTCGGCGGAGGTACGGGCACTTTCCGGCAGCGGGCTGTATAAGGGGGCAGGTGCATACAAATTTACGATAAACAATTATAAGACTTTCGTTATCTGTATTCCAAACGGTACCATCAAGGATGTTTCACTGGAGAGATACCAATATAACTTCATGGATTTGGATTCCGCAGCTTCTCCGCGAAAGATCAATGTTGAAGGTATTAACGGAAGTGCTCCTTTGGAATATACAATGTATGTATTCAGTACGGCTACGACAAGCACCGAGACGGATAATTTCACTTTTAAAACGAACTGATTATGGCACTTAATATAAAAGGGGATAGTTTCGCTGGCAGATATAAGCGTGTCAATGCTTATTCGATTGATTCGACAGATGTATGGGAAACCTTGGAGGAAGCCCGTGTTTATGCCCGTAATACAGACACGGAGGCTTATGTTCCTTATGCCGGACAAGTAGTTTCCGTCATTGAGAATGGAATGATCTATAAACTCGTAAAGGATGACAGCATCCCTGAAACTGACGGTAAGAAACATTTCAAGCTTGCCATTATCGGCAGCAACAACGACAATGATGATCGGTATGTACGAAAAGACATAGCTGAAACGATTGAGAAGCTGATGACCTTCCTTGAAGGTATCAATGCGAAGGGGACATCCACGCTCGAACAGATAAAGCTTGTCGGTGACATCATTTCTAATAATTTCTCCACCGGCAGTACAGGATTCGGTATTTATAAAGATGAACAAGGTAATTATCATCTTGATATAGACTTCGTTGACATACGAAAAAAGTTAAGCATCAACGAGATACAAGTGCAGCAGTCTACCTATATAGGAGGGAAACAGTACAACACTAATGGTGGAATCATCTGTAACAAGGTTGAGGACAGGGGAGACGTTTACAGATGCTATTTCAAAACGACCGATGCCGAAGGACGGATTGTCAGAAATACCTTTGAAGTCGGTGATTTTGCTATCAGTGAGACTTTTGCACTGAAGACCGGAACAACATTTTATTGGCGTTATGTGAGCGGATGTGGTGATGATTATATAGAACTCTCCAAAACGAATTGCGCATCCGGTAGTGATGTGCCTTCTGTGGGTGATAATATCGTCCAGCTTGGTAACGAAACAGATCCGGTACGTCAAGGCGCAATCGTCTGGGACAGTGTAACAGTCGGCGGTCCCTACATTCGTATATATAAAGGTATCAACTCCTATACAATGCCGGAACCACTTATCGACCTGAATACTGTACTGAGTGAGATATCCGCTAAGTTCATTAATCAGGCCACAGGGAAAGATATAGACGATACTATTAATGACCTTCAAACGGATATGGATCTTGTCAGGGAGCAAACGGATAAGGAATACACTCTGTGGTTCTTTGACTACGATCCCACGCTGGAGAACCTGCCGGCATCCGATTGGACTACTGACGAACTTAAAACCATGCATGAGCAGGACATGTTCTATAACCGTCTGACGGGACATGGATACAGATTCGAAAAGGATGGCAGTTCATGGAGCTGGAATGATATAACGGACCATCTGACGCTGAAAGCACTGGAAGACGCATCCAAGGCTCAGGATACCGCTGACGGGAAACGACGAGTATTTGTATCCCAGCCAAAGGATTCCGATGTTTATGATATCGGCGATATGTGGGCGAATGCGACCTATTCCGGCGAAGGCATCTCTTATAAGAATGACTCTCTCGTCTGCATCACTGCCAAGGCAAAAGGAACAACCTTCTCTATAAAACACTGGCAACCTAGCTCAACGGCTACCACTGCCTATCTTGAGAATTTAGGTGACCGGATACTCGCAGCCGTAACGGATTCGGAGGAAGGCATCGAAGCGGCAAAAAGACTAGCCAATCAAGGTATCAGCGATGCGTATGATGCTGCTCAGGACGCACTAAACGCTCTGGGAATTGCAAGAGATGCACAGGAAACGGCAGATAAAAATACGTCTGTTATACAGGTGACTAAGGATTCTATTGCCGCTCTTGTAGAAGGAATCCATTTTGATAATTCCGGTAATATCACAAACATTAATACGAGCGGATTGGTAACAACCGATGATTTCAATGTACTGTTATCTAAAAAGATAACCTTTGACGCAGAAGGTCATGTCAGCAATATCAGCACATCCGGTCTTGTTACTGAATCAGGTTTCACTCAGTTGTTTACTGAACAAGCCGAAGCTGACGGATACGTAAAGAGGGCTGAAATCAGTACATTCATCACGGAAGATGATGCAGGAAGATTGATTTCGAACGCAGTGATATCCGCAGATCAGATTAGGTTCAACGGCAACATCATAGCTAACGATACATTCCTTGTAAATGAAGCAGGGGATATAACGATGAATAACATCACAGCGAATGATGCGGTACTTAATGACGTATCGCTTAATAACGCAACGCTTAATAATGTGACAGCTACGTCCGGCAGCATAGGCGGTTTTGAAATCGACAGATATGGATTATCTAATTATGATAACAGCGATGCGTTTATTTGCATTGAAACACAAAAGACACGAACATCAATGGGTGAAACTTATACTGCGACAAGAAAAGCGGTACTTGGCAATGGTCTGCCTGGCATTGCCGGATTTGAAACGGCTTCTATGTTTCAGGCGTCAGGTAGCGATGAAAATATAGCTGTTAAGATTAATGCGTTTGGAAGTACTCAATTTGATCAGACAAAAGGCGGAAGAGCTAATTATGCAATAGCCGCTGCTGGAGGATGCTTATGGAAGCTGTCATCGTCTGATGATATCTGGTGCATGCCTGGGGTCCTGGGATGTTTTGAAATTTCTACCACAAGAAATGGAAATGATGTAACCTATGGTATAAATAAAAGATGGGGTAATGGGATAAATATAACAGGCATTAGTCTTAACAGTTCGAGAGAATACTGGTTTACGCATGACTTGGGCCACACCAACTATTACCCGTTAGTGCTTCCTACCGGACAAAGAGAAAGCGAAAGTTGGCAAGCTTGTTTCTCTAGCTATAATGGTCTTAGCACAAACTCTTTCAACGTTATCTTTTGGGATCCGGGTAATAATAAATGCTATCCTAGATTCTTTACGCTGATAATATTTGGAACTCCTAAATAATAAACAAAAAGAATATGAAAATCAATTTTAAGAGAATCGAGGCGCAGACTTCTTTCGAAGGCGGTAAACAGACCTTCGACACCGCTGAAACGGTCGGTAACGAAATGATGTATAACGGTAGCATCCTGCTGGATATCGGTTTTGAGGAACTGGCAAAGCAGATCTACTACTCAAGTGAAGCAGTAGAAGTTCCTGAACGGTATTGCAAGGCGATGGAACTGGTGGTGAAGAACTCACGTCTCATAGCTGCGGTGAAAAGAGAAATAATCAACCAGTTGAACAAGTAGTATGGGGTATATCAAGTTTGTTTTAAGTGTGCGCAAAACGGATGACAAGGGTAATACCACCCGTACCGTGATCAGCCGTGTTGAAAGCGACATGGCTGATACCGGTATGCTTGAGACAAACCTGATCATGCACGCGCTTTCAGCACGCGGAAAAATAGAAATCAAGGAGGAAGGCTTCCCATATGCCTTCCCGTTAATATTTGGAGAATAGTTTTATGGCACTGAATATAGAACATAAGGAAGAAAATGAAGGCAAGAATTCCCGTGGACGTCTGTCGGCTGAAGAATTCAATAATCTGATCGATACCGTCAAGGAATTGGAGAAAAACGCAAATACTCCTTCTTCAATAGGAGAATTAAAGAATGTCTCCCCTGAATCCGATACGGCAGAAGACGGTTCCGTATTACTGTACGGCAATAATGGATGGTCTCCTGCTGCCGGAGTGTTTATTCCCACCGGAGTTGCGGAGGACGGATCTATTATAACCACCTTTGAAGACTTAATGAACTATATTTCCTCACATAGCGGCGGAGGTGGAGAAACTGGGATACAAAGAAACCTGCGTATAATCAATAACCTGGACAGTAAAAGCCTGTCAGCCAGCAAAGGGGAACCTTGCCATTTGAATTTTACTTTCATCAGCCAGGAAAGATACAGCACCAACGAACCTTATGAAGATACCGGAGAGCGTGGGTTCTGTCAGATCTCTGTTAAAAACAGCAACAGCGCTGAGTATCTTGTTGTCAAACAGCTGTATATCAGTTCCGGTTCTCCTTTCAGTATTGACGTTGCGGAGTTTCTGGCGTCCGGAGCAAACAATGTAATGATCAAAGTAACGGGAGAAGTGACGGAAGTGACGGCTCCGGCATTTGTATACACGGTACAGCTTACTTCATTGTCCATCAGTGCGGACAACTTTAAATGGTGGACGGCTTACACCGGTGCTATTACGCTTCCTCTGAATATCAGCGGTAATATTTCAAAAACATTGTATGTGACTGTTACCGGGAAGGATTATAATGAATCCTACCAGATTCAGATCGGTACAGGCGTATATACGGAAACTGCCTACAATTACTCTGTAATCCACCCGGGCGTGACAGGCGTATTCAATATATCTGCTTATGTCTCGAACTCGGACGGGACGGTCAAGACAAGAACGATATCGTTCAATGTCATTTGCGCGGTAGCCGGCGAACAAAGGAAGCTGGTAGCCGTTAACAACATCCTCGGCAGGGCGACCAACTGGAGTGAGAACTCATTGTTCGATTACGCGATGTACGATGGCGACAATGTCATTACCTCCGCTAAATTCACCATCAAAAAAGATGGTGAGGATGTCTTTACTTCCGAAGAAGACAGTATCGCATGTTCCGCCAGACATACATTCTCATTCCCGATGGAGATTGAGACAATGGATAATACGGAATTTGAAATAACGGCCCATATCCTCGATGTCGATATGGAGCTGACATCCCCAATCACCTATCAGGTAAACAACTCCTTGGGATATTCGGCCGTGTCGGGCTCCGTATTCTATATGAATCCCAAGACCCGCTCCAACCGGCAGGGGAATCGTCAGGAAATCATAAATGAAATGGACGGTTCCGTCATCCCGGGCAGCTGGGAGAATATGAACTGGGGCAATGACGGCTGGCAATCGGACGAAGACGGGAACAAGGTACTCCGGCTTATGGCCGGCTCATCGCTGCGCATGGGATATTCCCCTTTTAAAAATGAATGCGCCCGCACCGGGAAGACTCTCGAACTTGACTATAAGGTTGATAACGTGACGGATTATTCCGAACCGGTTATCACCATATCGTCCCCGTCCGGTGGTTCATTTGTCGGATTGAACATCTATGCGGATGACATTATCATGCACTCCCAGTCACTTAAAAACGATGATGTACAAAGTTTGCATACGTTCGAGGGAAAACGCACAAGACTCACGCTGACCATTTTGCCGGACGCCTATGGCAACAGCGGATTCAACCTTTGCATACTGTATGTCAACGGTGTCAAGAACAGGGAATTCACCTACGAGAGCAATGATTATTTCGCCCATAACGGGATGATCGTGATAGGTTCCGGATACGCGGACGTGGACATATACGGAATACGGGAATATAACCAGGGACTGACCTCACAGGGAGTCCTGCGTAATTACATCAACTGGCTGAATACCACAGATTCCAAGGCAATTGTGACAGAGAATAATGACATCCTGGACCTGCACGGTTCGGATATCGATTTTGAAAATACGAAGGATCAGTTTAACGTAATGACATTCGACAATACAATTCCTTACATGGCGGATCAATCAACTCGTACCGGCATGTTGGAAGTGTTCTTTTATGACCATCCGGAATGGAATGTTTCAATCAGCAATGTGACCGCCAAGGGGCAGGGTACGTCATCCATGAAATACTGGATCTGGAATACCCGTTACCAGCTTGACAAGAAACTCTCCGTCATTCGTTACGCCGACGGCTCGGACTCCACCGCGGGAGCGAAGTGGTCAATGACACCGTCTCTTCCGGCTGGACGCAAGTTTACGGCAAAGAAGAACTATGCCTCCAGTATGCAGTCGCATAAGATCGGTGCGGTAAACTCCTATACGGACCTTATACGTGAAGTGGGTATCCTGAACGAGGCGATGCGCGCAGATGCGAAAGTCCGTGTGTCAGTTTGGGAAGCTCCGTTTGTGTGCTTTGAGAAACAAACCAATGACGAAGGGGAAACAATATACATATTCCGGGGATTGTATACCTTCGGCCCTGATAAGGGTGACGCCGACACTTTCGGCTATAACACCGATACTTATCCCAACCTGTTGAGCATTGAGGGATCGGATAATTCTCCCTTGCTCACCCTGTTCCGTGTGCCGTGGAATCCGGCAAAGGGATTGATAGCCTATAATGAGGATGAAGAGGCATTCCAGTACAATGGCCAGAACAGCTTCGACCTGGGCGAAGGGGAAGTGGAAAACATATCAAGCTTTATTCCTGCCTACAATTGTGTTTACCAGTGCTCGCCAAGGCTGAAACCGTTTAACGGCACATTGGAAGAATTGAACGCCCAATTATCCGGATACAAGAACGAACCTTGCGAGTTCTGGATTGCCAAATCCGGTGACATCAATCAATATAATGTTTACTATTTTGAGTCGTCAGAAGGAAGGTTCATGCCATCTGATATCGGGGAGGGAACAATCAATCTGCTGTCGCAGCTTGCAGACAAGGGATATGGGCTTAATACTTCCGATCTTGCTGGGAAAACGGATGACGAACTAAACACCCTGTTCATTAACGCCCGTATACAGAAATTCCGCATGGACGCTCCCGCATACTGGGATATTGACGACTGCCTGTTCTTTATGAATAACGTAGAGTTCAATGCCGGAACCGACGAACGCGCGAAGAATACCTATCCATACTGTTTCGGTACGGAGACATCCAGGTGGCGTTGGCGTGTCGATGATGCCGACACCCGTTTTGATACAACCAATCGTGGTTTACCGGATAAGGAGTACAGTGTGGAAACGCATGATACGGACGAAACCGGAGCATCCGTCTGGAACGGCGAAACAAACAATTTCTTCAACCTGATGGAACTGGCTTTCCCGGAAGAAAAGATTGCCAGCATGCGCAAATCAATGACCGCCATGCAGACGCTGGGCGGGCTGAAAAGCGGCAACGACCTTGAAAAACTGTTTGCGTTTTATCAGAAATACTACTTTGACCAGGCTCAGGAATATTTTCCCGCCAATGCCTATAATGCGGATGCGAAGTACTGCTATGAAAACGGGAAACTGGCATACAACAAAGGACACTATTCGAATGATACTGACCCGATCACCCAGTCGCTGGGCGACCATTATCTTGCGGAACAGCGATGGATTACGAAACGTATTCTGTACATGATGTCAAAGTATTCGTTCGGACTATTTTCTGCTAACGGGACGGATACTATCACCGTACGCGCTGCCGGTAACACAATCAAGTATGAACTGACTCCGGCTATGGATATGTATCCGGCTATTGCTAACGGTACAAGTATAATTCGGGGTGCACGAACGAAAGCTGGGGATGTGTGTGTAATGGAGATTGAATTATCCGGTTCCGGTGATCAGCAAAATGCAATACAGGGTGCTTCCTACCTACAGGATATAGGGGACTGGCATAATAAGAACGTTACCGGGTCTATGATCATTCAGGGAAGGATGCTCCGTGATATCCGGCTGGGAAGCAAGGACGCCCCGGTTGTCATCTCTATATCCTCCCTGACGTTGTCCAATTGCGTAAGCCTTCAGAGGCTGCTGCTGTCGAACATCGCCACCTTGGCCGGTACATTGAACCTGTCCGCATGCTCACATCTGCAGGAGATATATGCGGACGGTACATCCTTGACGCAGATTGTGCTTCCATCGGGAGGAGGGCTTCGTGTAATTCAATACAGCAGGCTTAACCAATACCTGTCATTATCTAATTATCCGTTACTGACAACGGAAGGCATCGGGATTGATTTGTGTAGGGATGTCATTACGGACTTCTTTATCGTGAACTGTCCGAACCTGTCTCCCATGCAGCTGCTTGTTGATATAATGAATGCGCAGACAGGGCAGGGAGATAACCATTCGTTGAAGCGTATCCGTGCTGTAGGTTTTGAGGAAACCTACAATGATTCAGGCATGTTGGATAAGCTCGCTACGCTTGCCGATGGAAGCTATGAGGGATTAAGCTCTGAAGGCATAGCCGGAGAGGATAAATATCCGGTCTTGGACGGAATTTTGAATATAGAAGCTAACCATTATGCCGATTCAATAGAAGCTTTGAGGAATACATTCAAAAAACTGGTATTGAATGTCACTGGCAAGGAATACGTCAGATTTAAGGATTCTGTAATAGGAAGTCTTATTATAGATAAATATGGAGATGGAGAAGGGGTAACTATGGGGCAAATACAGACTGTTAGATCATTAGATGTTTCTTTCAGAGGTAATAGTGATATTACTTCGTTCAATGAATTCATGTACTTTGCCTCAGTTACTAATACTAATCGCTTTTTCTTCGAAAATTGTATTAACCTAAGGTCTGTAAAACTTCCTGAGTCTTTAAAAATTATAGATACTAATAGTTTTTATAACACTGCAATAGGAGATATCTACATCCCGGCTAGTGTTGAAAGAATATACTCTGGATCATTTAATAAATGTAAGCAGTTACAAGTCGTGACGTTTAGTGCGGGAAATTTATATGAATTGCAAAATTCGACGTTCAGAGATTCAGGTATTAAAAGCATAATATTGCCTGATACAATCACAGAGATGGTTGGTGGGTATGTGTTTTATGGATGTAGCTCTTTGGAAACGGTTCATTATCCGGTTAATGAGAATATTACCGAGATATCTGCCAGTCAATTTTGTGAATGTTCCTCTTTGATAGAAATAAACATAAGTGAATATATAACGTCTATAGGACAATCATGTTTCAGGTTATGTAAAAGTTTGAAGGAGATAGAAATAACTGACAATATACATACTCTTGGAAAAGGTGCTTTTTTTCAGTGCGAATCTTTGGAAAATCTTCATATACCATCTTCCATAACATCTATTCCTGATGAATTAGTGAGAAGATGCTATAATCTTACGCATTTGGATATTCCAGAGGGTGTTACATCATTAGGGATTTATGCAATAGCTGAATGTACGAATATGGAATACATCATAATGAATCCTGTAGTTCCTCCGACTATGGTGGACCTTACATTTAATAATACACCATGTAAATTTTATGTTCCGGATGGCTCTCTGGAAGCCTATAAAACGGCTGGTATTTGGTCGAAATATGCTAGTAGGATATATCCATTATCTCAAAAGACAGAATAAACCAAGAAGAGCTGTTAAATAAAAAACCGCCCTGCTCATCACGAGTAAGACGGATATAAAACACAAACAAAACAAACATTAAGGGAAATATCCCTAATTACTATGATATAAATAATGACAGGCAAAGGTAGTATTAATAATTAGATAGAGAAAGGAGGCATGGAAATAATTGAATGATATTTCTATTTGTTGGACAGTAGGACTGTAGGTACAGAAAATAAAGCGTATGATATAAAATAAACACCTCCTAGCAGAGGAGGCATTTACCATAAAGATCAGAAAGAACCATTGAAATGCTTAGTTTCCTCATGCACACTTAAATTGTTACCTTTTAAGTATTTATTTGTCGTAGATATATCCGAGTGCCTAGCTTGATCCCGTGCGATAACTATTCCTTCTTCGTTGGCCAGATCTCGGATTCCTGAGTCTTTAAGTGAATAAAATTGATAACTATCTGGAAATTTTAGAATGCTACGAGCTTTATTAAAACAACTTCTGAAACATCGTGTAGTCATCTTTTTGTAGCCTGGTTTGAAATCAGTACTGAATAAATAGCAATTAGTATCATTATTAAAGATGTGCAGATCAAGCATCATTTTAATAAGCTCATCATTCAGTCCAACCATTCCATCCTTTCTATTTTTAGAAATAGTGGATTCAACAAATACTTTTTGCTCTTTGAGATTAATATCCCGAAGTCGTATGTTCGACAATTCTTCTGGCCGGATAAAAGTGTAGTATTCCATTCTACATACTAATAAGAAGTATTTGTTGTTCTCCTCTAGATATTCTTTTAACCGATGCAAATCTTTATGTGACAATGCACTTCTCTTTTTAGCTTCTTCAGAAAGGCTCTTTATTTTTTCTACAGGATTAGTATCCATATACTGTTTTTCTATGAGCCAGGTGCAGAATGAAGATAACCATGTTCTATAATTATTACGTGTTCTTGCCGAAGAATCTCGATCGAGCAAAATATAGTCAAGGAAATCACTAATATAACTCAAATTGAATTGATATATGTATGTAATAGGAATGGGGAGATTTTGGCTATATTCATTGAGTACTCTGATTCTTTTTTGATAATCAGTTAAGGTACTTTCTTTGATGACTTTTGTTACATATAACTTCTCAAGATATCTTTTATAAAGTAGAATGATGTCCTCCCATTTAGTGTATTGTCTTGAATTGCTGACTTCAGCCCAAGGATTCCAACCAGAACGAAGCCTGTGAGTCACATTGGCTATTATTTCTGCTGCCATTTTTCTCCGCTCTGTTATCTTCTCGATATTATTGAGCATGTACTTTTTTCGTTTCATTTCTCTGGTTACAGGATCCAGGCAACAAAAATCAACGTACCAGTATTTTCCGGTGTGTAACTTTGGAAGAGTGTAGGATATAATTTCCTTGAGTGATATTTGTTTACTGACTCTAGAATACATTTTTTTTTACGTTTTTTCAAGTTTGAAAAACGTAAATATTTGAAAATCAATATTTTAAAAGTGTCCCGATTTTGTCCCACTTTTAAATTAAAATAGCTGTAAACTATTGATTTACAGCTATTCAACCTTGCACGGGAGGAGAGGCTCGAACTCCCGACACCCGGTTTTGGAGACCGGTGCTCTACCAACTGAGCTACTCCCGTGTTTGCGGCTGCAAAGGTAGTATAAACTTCCGAACCAGCAAATATTAGGGTAAATAAATTTCCAATTATTTTAATTTTTCCCATTCATCGGGCTTAAAACCTACCAGAACGAAGCTGTCTGTCACTACTAACGGGCGTTTCACCAGCTTACCGTTCGTTGCCAGCAATGCGATTTGTTCTTCCTCAGTCATGGAAGGCAGCTTCTCGCTCAGTTTCAGCTCTTTATATACCAAACCACTTGTGTTGAAGAATTTCTTTATTGGCAATCCGCTTCGTGGAATCCACGCTTTCAACTCTTCCACTGTAGGGTTATCTTCCACAATGAACCGGTTAGTATACTCAATGTTATTTTCGATTAGCCATTTCTTAGCTTTCTGGCATGTACTGCACGCCGGATATTGCAAAAATAAAGGTGTCATACTATATACTATTTATCGATTAATACCTAATACTTATTACTTAATACCTATTACCTAAATAACCATCTGCAAATCCTGATACATAATCCGATAGGCGGCGGCTTTTTTATCTAATGCAAGCGGGTACGCCCGTGAGGAAGAAGGCATCCGGTAGAGTCTCATCGCCCGTCCTTCAAACACAAATTCGGCATAGTCTCCTACTTTCGGTTCTTCCACTTCCAGTTGTGCACGGAGCGTATCCGTTGCCTTCTGTCCGGTGGTGACGATTGCTCTGCATTCGGGAAGTTGGCGGAGTAATGCGGCAATGTTCGTCGGCTGCACCACTTCCAGAAATTTGTCCGAAGCGTTATCCTGCAGACGCCGGATAGATGAGGCTGTATCGAACAGGGCGATTCCTTTTTCATTCAGGAAGTCAATAATCTGTTCCCGGCAGAATGCTTTCCGCGTATCGTTCAGAAAGTGATCTTTATCTCCGAAAAACAAGAGTCCGACAATGCGCCACATATCATTGTTCAGGTTCGGATAATAAAAATCCATCGACCACCGTTTTCTTTGTGGCGGAAAACTTCCCAGCATCAGCAGCTTTGCTTTTGGCGGGAGAAAGGGTTCTAAAGGATGTTTTTCGATTTCAATCTCCATATTGATGTAATTTCCTACAAAAATAACGAATCTATTCTTTTCCCTCAAAATAGTTACGGAAAAAAACAAATTTAAAAATATTTGGCTATTTTTGCACGGAGATGGTGAAAAACAACTTATTGAAATGCTGTTGAAAACAAGAATAATTATAAGTTGCTGTTTTATAAGCTTGTTAGCTTTCTTTGAAGAAGATTGTTATGCTTCACGGCCGGGGTCGAAAGAATGTGTGAAAGTTTCCTCTGCCAGTTTTACGGTAAGGGGGCGGGTCATTGATACCTATGGTGAACCACTTATCGGAGCGACAATCAGAGAGAAAGGCGGAGCGAATGGAACAGTGACAGATGTGGAGGGGAATTTCTTTTTATCCGTTCCGGATAGTGCTGTTCTGCAAATTTCTTTCGTAGGTTACGAGTCTCAGGAAGTCAGTGTAAAGGGTAGGTCAATGCTTGAAATATGTCTGAAAGAAAATATTCTGCTGCTTGACCACGTGATTGTAACTGCTTTGGGGCTTGAAAAGAAAGAATCCTCTTTGGCCTATGCCGTGCAAAAGGTGAGGGGAGAAGAACTGAATCGTGTGAAAGAAGTGAATATGATCACGGCTTTGGCAGGAAAGGCAGCCGGTGTGCAGGTCAGCAAGAACTCTTCCGGCATGGGCGGATCGGCGAAAGTCAGTATCCGTGGGGTACGATCGGTGGCCGGTGATAATCAGCCTCTGTACGTGATAGATGGTGTTCCCATGCTAAATTCTACTTCGGAACAGGCTTATTCGGCTATCGGCGGTACGGCAAATGCCGGTAACCGGGATGGGGGAGACGGAATCTCGAATCTGAATCCGGAGGATGTGGAAAGTATCAGCATCCTGAAAGGAGCTCCTGCCGCAGCCTTGTATGGTAGCCAGGCGGCCAACGGAGTCATTCTTATTACTACAAAGAAAGGAAATACCGTAGGACGGAGGGATATTCATTTCTCTACCGGACTGACTTTTGAAAAGGCTTTCTCTCTGCCCGAAATGCAGAACAGCTACGGAGTAAGTGATGTAACAGACAGTTGGGGAGAAAAAGAAAATCTGACGGTTTACGATAATTTGGGTGACTTTTTCCGTACCGGACTGACGTCGATCACTTCTGTATCCGTCAACTCCGGAAATGACAAGCTGCAAACATATTTCTCCTATGCCAACACCACCGGTCGCGGCATTCTGAATGAAAATAAACTCTCCAAACACAATATCAGTCTGAGAGAGACCGCCGTCCTCTTCAACAGCAGGCTGAAACTGGACGGTAACGTGAATGTCATGAAGCAGACAGTGAAGAATAAACCCGTATCGGGAGGCTTTTATATGAATCCGCTGGTAGGTCTATACCGCTTTCCTCGTGGCGAGGACTTGGCTTATTATAAAGATAACTATGAGCGTTATGACGAGGACAGAAAGCTGAATACACAAAACTGGCATACTTTTACCGAAGACTTTGAACAGAATCCGTATTGGATACAAAACCGCATACAGAGTAAGGATGCACGTATCCGCCTGCTCCTTTCCCTTTCTGCCAATTTGAAAGTCACTGATTGGCTGACACTTCAGGCTCGTGGCAATCTGGATTACTCAGCCGATAAACTGCGTCAGAAATTTTATGCCTCCACCGCTACGGCACTCTGTGGAATGAACGGGCGCTATATTGAAATGGATTATCAGGAAACGCAGATGTACGGAGATGTGATGGCGATGGTCAAGAAGCAACTGAATGACTTCACATTGGATGTAGCCATTGGTGGCAGTATCAATGACAGAATCACTAACTCTACTCGCATTGATTCGAAGAATGCTTCGTTGAAATATGCCAATGTGTTTAATCTTGCCAATATCGTGATGAGCAGTTCTGCCAGTATCGATCAGAAAATAGATGCCCATTACCAACTGCAATCGGTCTTTGCGACGGCACAGATTGGCTATAAAGAAGGAGTCTTCCTTGACCTGACCGCACGTAACGACTGGTCGTCTACGCTGGCTTACACGAAGTACGAGAAGAAAGGATTCTTTTATCCTTCCGTCGGTGTCTCTTTCCTTCCGGATAAGTGGGTAAAGATGCCCGAATGGGTTTCGTTCTCGAAGTTGCGCGGTGCTTATAGTATCGTTGGCAATGGGGTGCCTCCCTTTATCACCTATCCTGTTTCGTATGTGACTGCCGGTGGAGAGATACTGGCAAGCGATGCGGCCCCTTTCGCCGAGATGAAACCGGAAATGACGCATTCTGTCGAATTGGGTATGGAATGGAAGTTCTTGCAGCACCGCCTTGGATTAAATCTGACCTATTACCGTACCGACACGTATGAGCAGTTTTTCAAACTGCCTGCGCTTGCGGGCGATAAGTATGCCTATCGATACGTCAACGCCGGAGATATCCGGAATCAGGGATGGGAGATAACGCTGGATGCCACTCCGGTACTGACCCCCGACTTCACGTGGAAGACCTCTCTCAACTTCTCTGCCAATAAGAACAAGATTGTAGAACTCCATGAAGAACTGAAAGAATTTGTTTACGGACCTACCAGCTTCTCGTCCAGTTATGCGATGAAACTGGTGAAAGGCGGCTCTATCGGCGATATTTACGGTAAAGCCTTTATACGTGATGAAGAAGGGCACATCGTTTATGGAACGGACGGAGACTATAAAGGACTTCCGTTGGTAGAAGGCGACGGAAATACCGTAAAGGTGGGCAATGCCAATCCGGTCTTTATGTTGGGGTGGAATCATTCCTTCTCCTACAAAGGTTTCAGCCTTTACTTCCTGCTTGACTGGCGCTATGGAGGTGAAGTCCTTTCGCAGACCCAGGCGGAGATGGACCTCTATGGAGTATCGAAAGCGACGGCGCAAGCCCGTGATAAAGGATATGTTTCGCTGGAAGGCCGGCAAATAAGTGATGTCAAAGGATTCTATAAAAATGTAGTGGGCGGACGCGCCGGTGTGACGGAATACTATATGTATGACGCTACCAACCTCCGTCTGCGGGAAGTATCGCTGAGTTATAGCTTCCCCCGAAAATGGGTACAGAAAACGAATTGTCTGAAAGACCTGCAACTTTCTTTTGTAGCCCGCAACCTTTGTTTTCTGTACAAGAAAGCGCCTTTCGATCCCGATCTGGTACTTTCTACAGGCAATGACAATCAGGGAATTGAAGTGTTCGGTATGCCTACCACCCGCAGTCTGGGTTTTACTTTGACATGTGAATTTTAAGAGCAGGAGGGAAGATGATGAAGAAAAAACATATTTATATATACTTGCTGGGGATGCTGCTGCTTTCTATTGGCTGTACAGGAAAATTCCGTGAATTTAATACCGACCAGTCGGGAATTACGGACGATGATTTGCTGATTGACGACAATGGCTTCGGTATTCGTCTGGGGATTATCCAGCAAGGCATCTACTTTAACTATGATTTCGGTAAAGGCAAGAACTGGCCTTTCCAGTTGATACAGAATCTGAACGCGGATATGTTCTCCGGTTATATGCACGACGGCAAACCCTTGAACGGAGGTACGCATAACTCGGATTATAATATGCAGGATGGCTGGAACAGCGCCATGTGGACACATATGTATTCGTATATCTTTCCACAAATCTACCAGTCGGAGAATGCCACCCGTGATACAGAACCTGCCTTGTTCGGCATTACCAAAGTGCTGAAAGTGGAAGTCATGCACCGTGTGACAGATTATTACGGCCCTGTTATTTATAAGAATTTCGCGAATGCCCAGAATCAATATCGCCCTGATACGCAGAAAGAAGTCTACTATGAGTTCTTTAATGAACTCGATTCGGCTGTTGTCTCTCTTACCGATTATATAGACAAGAAGCCCGACTCCAATGGATTCACCCGCTTTGATATCTTGCTGGATGGTCAATATTCCTCCTGGATCAAGTTTGCCAATTCGTTGCGTATGCGTCTGGCAATGCGTATTTCTGCGGTTGATCCGGATAAGGCACGCGCCGAGTTCCGGAAGGGACTGGAAAATGAATTTGGTGTCTTTGAAGCGGAAGCTGAACGGGTAGCAGTCTCTACGAAATCCGGATTCACGAACCCGTTGGGAGAGCTCAACCGGGTATGGAATGAAACTTATATGAGCGCTGCAATGGAATCTATTCTGACAGGCTACGATGATCCCCGATTGAAAGTTTACTTTGAAACCTGTACCGACAAGGCGTATGCAGGAGAGTACCGCGGCATCCGTCAGGGAACCTGCTTTGCGCATAATCATTATGCAGGCTTATCCAAATTGTCCGTCGATCAGAGTACGGATGCCCCTTTGATGAGCTCCGCCGAAGTCTGGTTTCTCCGTGCCGAAGCTGCTTTGCGCGGATGGATTCCGGAAGATGAAGAAGAATGTTATCTGAACGGAATAAAGGCGTCTCTTCATCAACACGGCATTTATCAGATGGACGATTATCTGAACAGTGAGCGGACGGCTGCCGATTTCATCGACACACAAGACTCCGAAAATAACATTCCTGCCCGTTGCCGGGTTTCTCCTAAATGGAATCCCGCAGACGACAAGGAAATAAAGCTGGAAAAGATCATTACGCAGAAATGGATAGCCTTATTCCCGGAAGGTTGCGAGGCATGGGCGGAACAGCGCCGCACGGGATATCCCCGCCTGTTTCCGGTACGTTTCAACCATAGCAGGAACGGATGTATTGACACGGAGACAATGGTACGTCGCCTCAACTTCCCCGGCACGCTGCAAACCGAAGACAGAGAGCAATACCTGGCTCTTGTGGAGGCTCTGGGCGGGCCCGATCATGGAGGGACCCGATTGTGGTGGGATACAGGAAATAATAGACTGGATTAAAATTTTAGTGTCGGAATGTGAATATATGTATAGGTTTAGCTATTTTTGCACCTTCATTTAAACACATTTGTCATGAAAAAGATCATTTCTGCTCTTTTCCTATGTATGCTGCTTTCTGCCGTACCGGAATTGCAGGCACAAAACATTCAGTTACATTATGATTTCGGACGTTCCCTGTATGATAAAGACTTGAAAGGACGCCCGCTGTTGACCTCCACTGTCGAGAAGTTCCATCCCGACAACTGGGGAAGTACCTACTTCTTTATCGATATGGACTATACGTCCGAAGGAGTCGCTTCCGCTTACTGGGAGATAGCCCGTGAACTGAAATTCTGGAAAGGTCCTTTCTCCGCCCATCTCGAATACAATGGCGGACTGGCAAAAGAATTCTCCTACAACAACGCTTATCTGGCGGGAGCCACCTATACCTATAATAATGCTTCTTTTTCCAGAGGCTTCACATTGACTGCTATGTATAAGTATATACAAAAGCACCCATCCCCGAATAACTTCCAGTTGACAGGAACATGGTACATGAACTTTTGCAAGGATTTGCTCACCTTCTCCGGTTTTGTCGACTGGTGGCGTGAAGAAACCAAGTATGGAAAAACCATTTTCCTCTCCGAACCGCAATTCTGGGTAAACCTGAACCGCATCAAGGGAGTGAATAAAAACTTTAACCTGAGTGTCGGTTCTGAAGTGGAACTGAGCAATAACTTCGGTGGTCGTGACGGCTTCTATGTAATTCCGACACTGGCTTTGAAGTGGACGCTGAACTAAACTTTTAAAGTACGAAATTCCCCAACGGATATACATCAATTATTGAATAAAAATATCGAATGAAAACAGATTTGATCTATGGCGTAGAAGACCGCCCCCCATTTAAAGATGCCCTGTTTGCTGCCTTGCAACATCTGCTGGCTATCTTTGTAGCCATCATTACACCTCCTCTTATCATTGCGAGCGCACTGAAACTGGATGTTGAAAAAACAAGCTTTCTGGTGTCTATGTCCCTTTTTGCTTCGGGGGTATCTACGTTTATACAATGCCGTCGTATCGGCCCGATAGGAGCGAAGCTGCTCTGTATCCAAGGTACCAGTTTCTCCTTTATCGGTCCTATCATAGCGACCGGATTAGTAGGCGGACTTCCGCTGATATTCGGCTCCTGTATAGCTGCCGCACCTATTGAGATGGTCGTCAGCCGTACCTTCAAGTATCTTCGCAATATCATCACTCCGCTAGTGTCCGGCATTGTCGTACTACTGATCGGATTGAGTCTGATCAAAGTCGGTATCGTTTCCTGTGGCGGCGGATATAGCGCGATGGACGACGGCTCCTTCGGTTCGTGGGAAAATCTGTCTATTGCGGCACTCGTACTGTTGAGCGTCTTGTTTTTCAATCGCTGCAAAAACAAATACCTGCGCATGAGTTCCATCGTGTTCGGTCTTTGCCTGGGTTATGGCCTGGCTTTCGCTTTGGGAAAAGTAAATATGAGCGCACTAAATGTCGAGATGCTGATGAGTTTCAACATCCCGCAACCTTTTAAATACGGTATTGATTTTAATATCTCTTCATTTATCGCCATTGGCCTGGTCTATCTGATCACTGCTATTGAAGCCACAGGTGATGTGACAGCCAACTCCATGATTTCCGGACTTCCGATTGAAGGTGATTCTTATCTGAAACGTGTTTCCGGCGGTGTGATGGCAGATGGCTTCAACTCTCTTTTAGCAGGTATATTCAACTCCTTCCCGAACTCCATCTTCGCACAGAATAACGGTATCATCCAATTAACAGGAGTTGCCAGCCGCTATGTAGGCTATTATATTGCCGCTATGCTCGTTCTGCTGGGATTATTCCCCATTGTAGGAGCTATATTCTCTCTGATGCCCGATCCGGTACTGGGAGGCGCCACCTTATTAATGTTCGGTACAGTAGCGGCAGCAGGTATCCGCATCGTTTCCTCACAGGAAATAGGCCGCAAAGAAACCCTAGTCTTAGCAGTCAGCCTATCTTTAGGTTTGGGTGTGGAACTAATGCCGGACGTATTAAAACAAGCTCCAGAGGCGATTCGAAGTATTTTCTCTTCAGGAATCACCACCGGAGGTTTAACTGCAATTGTTGCTAATATGGTAATTAGAGTGAAGTAATAAGTAATAGGTAATAAGTAATAGGTATTAAGCCATGCGGATAAACTAACCAGTAGCTACGGTTATTACCTATTACCTAATACCTATTACTTATTTCTAAATTACTCATTTTATCTGTAATCCGAAAGGGGAAATCTGGATACTCGTAGAGGCTGAAACGAGGTTCGGTTTCCCCTTTTGTATAGCTCCAGATAGAAGCGTAGTCTTCCGGGTCTTCCCCCATCTTGCTGAGTTGGCGTAGATAAGCTGCCAGTGATTTATTCTCTACGATATAGATTTGTCCCATCTGATCGATAATAGGGCTATGGTGACGGGTACCGTCATGTTCGAAGCGAAGAATTCGTTTGCCTTCCTCAGTCAATCCTACCAATTGGAAAGTCATACTCTTGCCGATAGCAGGCAGATTCAGTACACTGCGGTCGGTAGCAAGGAAAGGCAGATGATGCTTTCTCATGAACCGTCTTATTTGTTTGGCGGTGTCAGCATCTTCTTTCGGTTTTTCTTCATTTATACCTGCACTGACTTTGGTTTCCAGTATTTTATACAGTTCTTCCGCCTGTTCCGGAGTCATCTGTCCGTAAATCTTTTCTTCCTGCTGTTCCTGCATTGAGCGACTGTTGGGTGCAAACACCGCATAATTCTCATTAAATCCCTTCACCGAGAACGTATAATAACATACCACTCCCAGTGAATTGAGTACCTGGCGAAGCCGCGTAGTATGTCCTCTGCGTGAGGCAGCCACCGTATATACCAACTGGTTCGTAATAATCCATCCGGCAGAAAGAATTTTCCGAATCGCCTCTTTTGCTTCGGGCGTCACCTCCAGCGGTGTCTGAAAATGGGTCTGAATGATAAACTGCTTGACGCCAACAGCTGAAGCCTTTTCCTTAAACTCCCGCAATATGTCAACCAACTCGTCATTAATACGCATCGGCAAATAAGCCAATAAACGAGAACCCAGTCTCACCCGTTGCAATTCCGCATATTTCTCACCTTCCGGACGTTCAAGATTCGCTCTTTGCTTGCGTACCGCCATACGATACACTGCTTCTAATATATTTCTCAACGTCTTATTCTGACTCATCAGCGCATCGCCTCCCGTAATCAGAATATCGCGTAACTGTGTATCCTGTTCAAAATAGGTCATCAACCGTCGCAACTTACTGTCCCACGACTCCTTCGGTCGTAACGTCTCAAATTCAAAATTCAGCCGTTCACTCTGAAAGTCATACATACGCTGGCAAGATGCACAAAGCCCTCCACAAGCCCGTCCCATCGTATCAGGAATAAGGATAGCCACCTCCGGATACCGTCGGTGAATATTATGTCCGTCCGGCAAGAGCCATCCGGCAGCATTCGGCTTTCCTGCCTCCACAATATCTTCCTTCTCCCATGCACGAATATTGCCATACGTCTCCACTAATCGTGGCGAATAAAGTATATAACTCCGAATCGCTTCATCATTATACCCATACCCCGTCACATTCAGCAACGACAAATAATAAGGCGTAGCAAAGAACGGCATTCCCTTTTTACGTGCCCGATTCAGCAAATACATCGTCTCCGACGAAAGTGAATTTCCTAAAAAGCGATTCAACTCAGCCGGACTTTTCACAGCCATCGACAAATGAAAGCGGAAATCTCCCCACCATTTGCTTACCAACTGATACTTCTCCTCATAACTCATCCCTTCCTCAAAATGAAACCGCACCGAAGGCTTCGACTTCCGGTTCTCAATCTTCTGAATCAGCAGATGTAGCATCCGTTCCTTATTCTCATCACGCATCTCCCGCACTTCCTCATCCAATCCGGTATCCCACCGGTCATTCCGGCTCTTGATGCGCTGCGGAGACGGTAAAGGAACACTTTCCCCCTGCAAACGTTTGAACAACTGGAACAACTCTACAAACAAATCCGTCGGCATCTCTATATTCTCCAACTTCTCCGTCAGAAACTGATAAAGCAACCGTATCGTCTGTACCGAAATATCCTGTCCCGTAGACAGTTCATGAACATCCTGTCCATCATACTGGAGTAAGAGTCGAATTTGCTCCCTCGCCTCCTCCGCAACCTCATTAACCACCCCGCAACTATCCAGATGTCTTAGCAGACCAGCCTTAAAGTCCTCCACCGTCGGACTTACAGCCGCCATCTCTACCAACCCCGGCATCTCCTGCGTGTAGATTTGTTTCAACTGCGAAAAAGTAAGTACAAGCATTTTCTTTTGTTTCATAAGCATCCTCTATATTATTATATTATTTATTGATTAGTAACGACCTATCCCTCCGCAAGGTTCCCCCGGCCTCGACTGCCCGGCGTCAAGCGCAGGTCTTATTTACGGCGTTAAAAAGGGCAGACTGTTTGAGCGAAGCGAGTTTCTGCCCTTTAGCCGGAAATAAGACCGGAGTAGCCGGGCAGGCGCAGCCTTGATTTTTTCTTTTTGGTACTTTTTCTTTTGCATCAAGGCAAAAGAAAAAGTACATAAAGATAATAAAAAAAGCGGAAGTATGCCACTCCCGCTTTTCCTGCTATGCTATTCTTTACGATTTTCTAACATTTACGCGACCTTATTTTTTCGTTTCCGTGTCGTCGTTCTTTCTTTTCGGTTCCTTTTTGGCAAGGAGCACTATATTATATACATAGTCCGTCATCCACTGTTCCGAATAGCCCAGACGTTCCTTGTACTGGCGGACAGTCGCCGCAGTCTTGTGCACATCATCAGCCTTCCACACCGTCTTCGTACAAACATCGTGTACCGTCTTCTGCGTCATCCCGTAAAGCGCCTTCTTGAATATAGACGGCATACGGAACTTCCATTGCATCAGATTTCCCATCAGCATCATCAAATCGTTGGAAAACCCTTGATACATAAACAGATACGACTGAATATCATTCTGCGTACGGCAATTACGCTTCACGGAGCTGTCGATCTCCTTAAAGAAACTTTCATTCAGTCCGTAGTCCTGCATCAGCATTTTGCGTGAAGCCGACTTTTCTGCCAGTCCCAGCTTACCTCCCTGCGTAGGAATCTTGAACAAACGTTTGAAGTTAGCCACATCCGGTAAAAAGCGGATGTTGGTAATACCTAAGTTAGTAGCGATGACTGACTGGAAATAAACCCGGGTCAGTGATATGAAATCTTCTACATTGCCGACTTTTGTTTCATCGGATTTCTTTTTGAATAAACCAAATAAGCCCATCGTTATATTTACTATTTTATAATTTACAATTTACAAATCGTGTGTGGAGATTTTAATGAGCCGCAAAGGTACGAAAAAGTGTTGGTTTTCACCAACATTCCAAGTCCTTTTCGATGTCCGGCATGGTCTCTTTCCTGAAAACAGGACTTTGGATGCCCGCTTTCTTCTGGGCACGATAGTCCGAGAGCAGGCGGATGGCATACTTTCCGAGAAAGATAATGGCGATCAGGTTGCAGACAGCCATCAGAGCCATCGTGATGTCCGCCAGACTCCATACCAAATCGAGTGTGGCGACAGACCCGAAAAGTACCATGCCGCTGACCAATATCCGGTAGGTGTGGAGCACCCATTTCTTTGCGGTGATGAAACGGATATTCGCTTCGCCGTAATAATAATTTCCCAAGATACTGCTGAATGCGAAGAAGAACAGCGCTACGGCAACAAAGATGCTTCCGGAAGCACCGATCTCATTCGTGAGCGCCTGTTGGGTCAGTTGCACCCCATTGGAGGAACCGTCCAAAGGAGCACCGCTGAAAAGAATGATAAATGCCGTACAGGTGCAAATTAATAAAGTATCGGTAAATACTGCCAGCGTCTGTATCAACCCCTGTTTGACAGGATGAGTGACGTTGGCCGTCGCTGCTGCATTCGGAGCCGAACCCATACCGGCCTCATTGCTGAATAATCCGCGCTTGATACCCTGCATCAGCGCCATGCCGACACCTCCGTCCAATGCCTGTTCCCAGCCGAAGGCATGGCTAATGATGAGAGATATCACTTCCGGCAGATGCGTGATATTAAGTAATACGATGACCAGTGCCAGCCCTACATATCCTAATGCCATAATCGGGACGATAATGCTGCTTACACGCGCTATCCGGCGGATACCACCGAAGATGATGACAAGAGTCAGAGCGGTAAGCACTCCTCCCAACACCATATGATTGAATCCGAACGCATGTTCGGCAGCAGCACAAATCGTATTGCTCTGTACCGAATTGAAAGCAAAACCGAAAGTAATGCTGATGAGCACAGCGAAAAGCATCCCCATCCACGGCTGTTTCAATCCCTTCTTCATATAATAAGCCGGGCCTCCGACAAAAGAGTCCTTCCCGCGTATCTTATATAACTGTGCCAGGGTAGATTCGATAAAAGCGCTCGAAGCTCCCAGCAGGGCGATCGCCCACATCCAGAAAACAGCTCCCGGTCCGCCGATGGCGATGGCGGTGGCCACCCCTGCCAAGTTGCCCGTACCCACACGGCTGGCAATCGTAATAGCGAATGCCTGAAAAGATGAAACATGTTTCTCGCCCTGTTTTCCTTTTCCGGCGGACTCGCTGAGTAATACAATCATTTCGCGAAGCATACGGAACTGTACGAACCGCGTTCGGATGCTGAACCAGACGGCACAGCCCAGTAACATGATAATCAGGATGTATGTCCAGAGTATATCATTTATTTCATTGATAAAGTTCATAGTTAGGTTTTTGAAAAGAATAAATCGTAGTATATCACTCGTTTTTCATTCGGAAATAAAATTTATGATTTTCGAATACGGGCTCTACTATATCATACCGAACAAATTTGGCAAGCAGATGTTCGGCGGCACGTCGGGAAATACCGGTCTGCCGACAATACCGGTTGAGTGAAAGCAGCGTTCCCTGTTCCAGCAGGTCGAGCAGGAGTTGTTCGCGTTCCGTATAGCGGATCAGTTCTCCCCGCGGGCTGCCACTTTGTTGCCATACACGCAGGTGGATAGGGGTAGCCAGTATATTCTCATCCTTGATGCGGAGATAGGCGAGAGGCTTTCCGTTTTCGTCTTTCGCATAGACAGGCTTGTGCGGATTCTCTTCGATGGTGGCTACTAATACCTGTTTGCCTTCCACGATATATGTTTGTAAAGTATAATCTATCTCCGGGATGCAATAAAGTTGTGCGGCTGCTTCAATCATATATTTTTCCTCTTCAGATCGTACGCCGGCTATTCGTCCATTGTCTTTCACGCCGATCAATAGCCGTCCTCCGTCGGTATTGGCAAAAGCCGACAGCGTTTTGGCAATCTTGCGTGCGTCGGAAATTTCGAATTTGAAGTCCTGTTGCTGATGCTCTCCTTCAGCTATCAAAGTATGTATGTAATCCGTATCTGTAAGCGTTTTCATGGCTACAAAGGTAGGGAAAAATGGTGAAAAGCCCTTTTTTTAGCTTATTTTCGCAGATAAATTCAAAAAAAATATTGTTTTTATGCGTTTATTTCGGGAAACAGTGTATTTTTGCGACACATTATTAACGAAAAAAATAAAAGGATTATGAAAGAATTGGTAGAAAAAGTAGCAGCTCTGTATGCTGACTTCTCAAAAGATGCTAACGCTCAGATTGAAAACGGTAACAAAGCAGCAGGAACTCGTGCTCGTAAGGCTTCTTTGGAAATCGAAAAAGCAATGAAAGAATTCCGCAAAGCATCTTTGGAAGCTTCTAAAAACTAAGAAATAGAAGTCTACTAAGATATCAGGAAAAAAGAAGAGGATGTGTCGTGAGATGCATCCTCTTCTTCTATTATATACTTACTTCTCTTTTCTGAAATCCGAAATTCGGATGAATGTGCTATTTTTAAGGTTGCATTGAAAAACAGTTGCTCTAAAAATAACGAACCAGAGAAAAAACTGCATAAATAAGTGCAATAATATACGAAAAAAAACCATTCTTTGCATGAAACTACATGAAATATACACCTTTTCAAAACAAAAAAGTATCTTTTGGTTTTAAACCAAGGGGGTGTTTCTTTAAAACCAACACCTCCTTCCTCACCGACCAACCTGTTTTCCGTCGGTAAGGAAGACCTGAAAAAGCTGTTTTTGCTTAATTTTCTTCTAATTGATCCATAAATACCGGGAAAATAAAAGTGTCATTCGGAACTGTTTTTCTTTAGTAAGCGATCAGAATGATCAGTGAAAAAGAATTATACTTCTGATTTGACCGATAAACTCTTTGAATAGTAAAAAAGAGGAATCCTGTATTTGTGAATGATGGCATTTTTATGCCTTTCTTTAAAGTGGGATACAATTATGCCCTTCTTTCACTGTTTAAATATTCCTTTTTTAAGAAAGGTCCTTTTTTAGTGATCAATAGATGTCGCTATATGTGAAAAGTTATTCATGGTAATTTGAATAAATGAACTCAATCTTTCCCTATTTGTTGTTTCGTTTTTCGGTGATACTGATTTTCGGAGTGTCTTATTCTGAAAATTGGTCGTGTATATGCGTATTAGGCAATTATAGTTGCTGAAATATGTGTATATTTATTGTGTAATATTTAATACTGAGTACAATGTTAAAAGTAGTAGCATTTATGAAGCAAGTAGCCGAAGAGCTACGGATGGGGGGAAACTTTGGTACGGCGCACGTATATCGCAGCAGCACCAATGCCATCATTGCTTATTGTGGGGAAGGGGATTTTTCTTTTGACGAGGTCACCCCGGAGTGGTTGAAAGGTTTCGAGATACACCTTCGTGGGAAGGGATGTAGCTGGAACACCGTTTCCACTTATCTAAGAACATTTCGTGCGGTGTACAATCGTGCCGTCAACAGTAGGATGGTCGTTTATACGCCCCATCTGTTCCGCTCTGTTTATACGGGCACGCGTGCGGACCATAAGAGGGCATTGTGTGATGAAGATATGAAGAAGGTATTCACCAGACTGCCTTCATCTTCCGCCATACCTCTTGCCGTGAGGCGTGCGCAGGACATGTTCGTGCTGATGTTCTTGCTTCGTGGTCTGCCGTTTGTCGATCTCGCTTATCTGCGCAAAAGTGATTTGAGAGATAATGTGATCACTTACCGCAGGCGGAAGACAGGCCGGCCCTTGTCGGTGACGCTTACTCCGGAAGCGCTCGAACTATTAAAGAAGTATATGAACCGCGACAGCCATTCGCCCTATCTCTTCTCACTGCTGAAAAGCGGAGAGGGAACAAAGGAGGCTTACCGGGAATATCAGTTGGCATTGCGCAGCTTCAACCAGCAGCTCACGCTCTTGGGGGAGGTATTGGGACTGAACGATAGACTGAGTTCATACACCGCCCGCCATACATGGGCTACAACAGCCTATTATTGCGAAATTCATCCAGGTATTATCTCCGAAGCTATGGGGCACTCGTCCATCAAGGTGACCGAGACTTATCTAAAACCTTTCCGTAATAAGAAAATTGATGAGGCTAATAATCAGATTATTGATTTTGTAAAACATTCAATAGCTGGAGTAGTGGCTTGAAAATGAATCTGTTACTTTCTAGGTAACGGAGCTAAATAGCGTTGCAAAGATGGATATATTTTGGAAAACATGCAAACAAAAAAGATATTTTTTCTGATAAACTACTAAAAAAAGAGAAATAATACGATAAAACAACGGATTTCTTTCTATTAGGGACCTGTTAACCTCTGATCAAGATACAAAGAATTTCCTCCCCTCTGCCGCATGTCTGAAGCAGGGGTAAATATGTTTCACTGTAAAATAGTCTGGTTTTTCATATAGATAGCTCCACAGGAGTCAGGACAAAGGTTTACCCGTTACCTAGAAAGTAACGGGTAAAGGCTGTTTGGCCTGTATGCTTCATAGTGTATTATATAAGGGAAATAAAGGTTGAATGAATTAAGAAAAGGAGGTCGCACGAGAAATGAACGGAACAACACATGGGATTTAAAATCAAAAGTGAGAAATTATATTTTTATTATTTTTTTAATTTATAAATTAAAAGTTTTTTATTATGAACAAAAAGTTTTTAAATGCTGTCCTGTTTGGAGCGCTGATAGCGTCCTCGGCAGGTACATTTACTTCTTGTAAAGACTACGATGACGACATCAAGAGTCTGCAGGAACAAATTGACAAAAGCGGAAGCACCGTTGGCGATCTTCAGACTCAGCTGACAACGCTGAAGAGTGCTGCAGAAGCTGCACAGGCTGCTGCTGATGCTGCAAAGACAGCTGCTGCAGAAGCTAAGACTGCCGCAGAAGCTGCAAAAACTGCCGGCGACCAGGCTGCTGCCGATGCTGCTACAGCGAAAGCGCTGGCAGAAGAAGCGAAAGCTGCCGCTGCGCAAGCAAAAGCAGATGCGATAGCGGAAGCCGCAACACAGGTTGAAGCATTGAGAAATTCAATGCAGGCTGCTATTGACAACAAACTGGATGTGACAGTACACGAAGCTGCTGTAAAAGCACTCGGTGCTCAGATTGAAGGTATAGAAACAGGTTTGAGCAATCTTGCCAACGGAGCAGTGAAAGAAAATACTGAAGCGATCAAAAATGCTCAGGATGCTATCGAAACGTTGATTACAGCAGATAAAGACTTGCAGACTCAGCTCGACGCTTTGAAACTTTATGCAGAAGGTGTAAAGGATATAGCTGACGCTAACAAGGAAGATATCGCGGCAGCGCAGGAAGCTATCGAAGTTGCACAGGATGAGATTAAGAAACTTTGGGATGAAATCAACGGTGAAGGCGGTCTGAAAGCTTTGATCGGTGAGAATAAATCTGCCATTGAAGCGCTGAAGAACTCTACAGCTCAGGATATCGCTGACCTCGAAGATAAGATCAACGATGAGCTGGATGCTATCAAATCGGATATCTCAGGTATTCAGGGTGACATCAGAACCATCAACAGCCAGATTATTACTATCAACGCTGACTTGGTGAGCCTGCACACTTTGATGACTTGCCGTCTGACAAGCATCACGTTTGCTCCCGACTATATCGTAGACGGTGTGGAAGCGATCAAGTTCAACTCATTGAAATATGCTCCGATGGGAAGCGGTGAAAATGCTGCTATTCCTACGAATTATAGTATTTCTACAGCTGCTTTGGCAACTGCAAGCTACCACTTCAACCCGGCTAGCTTCAAGTTGGGCAATGCTGACTATAGCTACTTGGATCGTAGCGCTACAGTGATCAACACTCGTGCGGCTGCCAGCCAGTGGGTTCAGATCAGCGGTACTCCGGTTGCTAACGCTGCAACAGGAACAGTGGACTTCAAACTGCTTCGTCTTAACGTTCATTCTACTCAGCCGGCAGAAGATAAAGTAAACATGGTTGCTTTGCAGGCTACTCTGAAGGGTGATGCTGTAGACAAAGACGAGACTAACGTAGTGGTTACTTCTCCGTATGTATCTATCTATGATGACGTACTGGCTGCACCGGACGTTCGCATCTCTGATAAAGCTACTTTAGTTTCAGGTGCTGACGGTGCTCATTATGCAACTACTTTCACTGCTTGTAAGTCAGAAGCTGTTCGCTATACAACTCCTTACGATCAAGTATTCAACCTGAAAGACCTGGTGGCTACTTGCTTCGGTAACGGTAATCACAAAGAATTCCCGATCGAAGACTATAAGTTGTCATATAAGTTCTCTGTAGCTTCTTCTGATTACAACATCACTGACGGTGAAACTTCAACCAACCAGCAGAAATGGGTGGTATGTAACGACGCTGCGGCAGGTTTGTACCAGGCAGAAGGCTTCAATAAAGAAGCGATCGGTCGTACTCCTATCCTGAAAGTGGAATTGGTAGACGAAGCAGGCAATGTAGTACGTCGCGGATTCGTGAAGATCGAATTTGGTGTGACGAAGCAAGATGACCTCGTAGTAGGTGACAAGGCTTATGACTTGATAGCTAAATGTACTGAAACAGCTGCTGAATACACTATCACAGAGCAATTCATCCGTGAAAATGTTTACCGCGTTATTACTAACGGTAAGGAAACAAGCATGAGCCACGAAGAATTCTGGAACTTGTATGATGCTTCCGGTGCTGTTGCTGTAGTGAAGAAGAACAACCTGTCACACACTATGACTCTGCCGAGAATCGTTGACGGTGATACTTCAGTAGGTACTGCTACGAAGAAGATCGTATGGTCATTTAATCATGGTGAACTGGGTAAGATCGGTGCCGGTGGTTCTCAATTTGTTGCAACTGTAACAGTGAAGAACAAGCTGACTTCTTCTGAATATCCTGCAAGCATCACATTCAAGTTCACAGTAAACGTGAAGTTGCCTGAACTTACTTTGGATGCTACTGAAAATGATATTTACTGGACGAAAGATGGTGATGAGTACAAGTACTTCAATGTAAATGTGAGTGTACCTAACTCAGTTGCTTCTCCTGCAAGTGATTGTCAGTTCAGAAGAGCATTGACAGAAGCTTACTCTGCTTACACTGTGAAAGGACTTCCGGGTTGCGAATCTGCTCGTTACAAAGTAATCAAGACTTACTCTAACGGTAACTTGACTTCTCCTGTAATGTCTGGTGTTCAGATCGACGGTAACTATATCACTTTGGATAAGAGCAATGCTGCTGTGAAGGCTGCGTTGAACAGCGCAAACGGTCTGCAAGCTGTCGTTGCACACATCTACACGATGAGCAATGGCGACGAAGTGACTGTGAACGAATTTATGGTTGACTTTATCCGTCCTGTTAACTTGAACATGCCGAGCGGTATTGCAGTAATAGACGCTAAGACTGGCGGTGATGTTGCTGACTTCCAATGGAATGGTCTGTTGACTGACTGGAGAAACGAAGCAATTGTGAAGGATAGCTGGTCATGGGTTGAAAATGTTCATTCTTACTGGAAGAGAGTTTGTACTCCTGAATTCGAATATGTTCAAGGTCACGAAGAAATGGTTACACCGGCTCAGTTGGATGTAGAATATGGTACGATTAAGTTTACTACCACTACTGTGACTACTATGTATACAGGTAAGGCTACTTATAGATACTATAACAGATTGGGTGGATCTACTAAGAAGACTTACACAACTGAAGAGTTCTTGACTCAGGCAGAAGTTGACGCCTCTCTTGAAGCACAGAAATTAGCTGGATGGCCGTTGATATATCCACATGTTGAATTAGATGGCGATATTATATATACGGAAGTTTCTAAACCTGCAAGCACTACTATTGAGTACGACTATGTGAAGAGTATCAACTACGTACCGGCAGTTTACAAGTGGGTTGAAGGTAACTGGACAATGGTTCCTCACAAACACACTGAAAAGCCTGCATTCGAAGGAACATCTTACGGACAGATCTCAGGATGTTGGGAATGGACGAAGAAAGAGTGGGGCAGACCGGATTGGAATCCTGGACAATACTGGTTCTTCTATGGTCCGTTCGGCGATGTAACACTGGATTTGAACAAAGTAACTACAAGCTTGGAATACAACGGTAACAAGTTGCCTGATGGCGCTACTTTGGTTCAGACTGGTAACACTGTGAAGTATGTGAATGTTAGCTCACCGGTTGGATATACTTATCAGATATTCATTCCTGCTACAGTAAATTACGGCTGGGGAACTACTTCTTCTACATTGACTATTACAGTTAATCCGAAGAACTAAGAATTGAAATGTCAATGAATTCTTAGACATTCAACAACAAAAAGGGTGCTCTAATCAGAAAGGGGCACCCTTTTCACCATAACAAGTACATTCTGCATACTCTGTGATAAGACATAAAATATATAAAATTATGAGAATAAGAAATTTATTAATAGCCATACTTACTGTCAGCAGCACAGTAGCATTCGCTCAGGAACAGCGACAAATCAAGGAAGAGGGCAAGACAGTGTTCAAACCTCATTGGTTTATGCAAGTTCAGGCTGGAGCTGCGCATACGGTAGGCGAAGCCGATTTTACAGATCTGATCTCTCCGGCAGCAGCCGTTAATGTAGGGTATAAGTTTGCACCCGCATTTGGAGCCCGTTTAGGCGTAAGCGGTTGGCAGGCAAAGGCAGGATGGGTCACTCCTTCTCAAACCTATCAATACAAATATCTGCAAGGCAATCTGGATATCATGGCAGATCTTAGTACTTTATTTTGTGGTTTTAATCCTAAACGTGTATTCAATGCATATATTTTTGGCGGCGCAGGACTGAATCATGCTTTCGACAACGATGAAGCAAACGCACTGGACACAAGATCTCATGAATTAGAGTATTTATGGCAGGACAAACAAAATCTTATAGCCGGACGTATGGGACTGGGATGTGATCTGCGCCTCAATGACCGGTTGGCTATCAATATTGAAGGAAACGCAAACGCACTGTCCGACAAATTCAACTCGAAAAAGGCAGGCAACTGCGACTGGCAATTTAACGTATTAGTGGGCCTGAACATCAAATTAGGAAAAAGCTATAAGAAAACAGCTCCGGTATATTATGAACCGGAACCGGTAGTAGAACAACCCAAACCACAACCTGTCGTGAAACAGCCCGAACCGGAACCTGTGGCAGTAGTAGTGGAACCTATGAAACAGAATATATTCTTTGCTCTGAACTCCGCACTTCTCCAGAAAGACCAGCAATCGAAGATCGATGCAATGGTGGCATACATGGAAAAGTATCCGGCAAGCAAAGTTGCCATAACCGGATATGCCGACAAAGAAACCGGTAATCCGAGAATCAATATGACTTTATCCGAAAAACGTGCGAAGATTGTTGCTGATGCCTTGAAAGACAAAGGAATAGCGGCGGACAGAATCGTTACGGATTTCAAAGGAGATACAGTACAGCCTTTCCGGGTGCCTAAAGAAAACCGGGTAAGTGTCTGTATTACAGAATGATATTTTCCCACTTTTCATGCGGGGTTTTCCCCATTCCTCTATTCTATTAACAATATGAGGAGCCCGGCATGATAAGTACAAAGAGGAAGTCCGTACTTGTGAAAGCCCGGACTTCTGCAATGAACCCTTTTATTCACTTAAATGTGAAGAAAAACCCCACGGGGAACAGATGGAAAAGGATGCTTGTGAAAGTCTTTTTTTCCGATGTCTGTTCTTTGCAGAGGATGCCCCTCACATTTTTCCCACGGGCATCCTCTTTTTTTATATGTATAGACTGATGTTATTATAAAGTCTGATTGTTTTGTTTATAGAGAACAAAATATGAGTGATTTGGTTCGTTATCAACCGGCATTCCGATTAAAATCGTATATTTGCGTCTGTAATCAGATTGGGTCCATGAACGAAAATGTCCTCACTAAACTAAAGATACTTGCAGAATCGGCCAAGTACGATGTATCCTGTGCATCCAGCGGTACAGTGCGCTCCAACAAACCGGGCATGCTGGGCAATACCGTAGGTGGCTGGGGAATCTGCCACAGCTTTGCCGAAGACGGGCGGTGTATCTCCTTGCTCAAAGTCATGCTGACCAATTATTGTATTTACGACTGTGCCTACTGTATCAACCGGCGCAGTAATGATCTGCCTCGCGCCACGTTGTCCGTCTCCGAATTAGTGGAACTGACGATTGAATTCTACCGGCGCAATTATATCGAAGGTTTGTTTCTTAGTTCCGGTGTGGTCCGTAGTCCGGATTATACGATGGAACGGCTTGTGCGTGTGGCGAAAGATTTGCGTCAGGTGCATCGCTTTAACGGATATATTCATCTGAAGAGCATTCCCGGAGCAAGCCGGGAACTGGTGAATGAAGCCGGGCTGTATGCCGACCGCCTTAGTGTCAACGTAGAAATCCCGAAAGAAGAGAACCTCAAACTGCTGGCTCCCGAAAAGGATCATAAGAGCGTTTTTGCTCCGATGAAGTATATCCAGCAAGGCGTGTTGGAAAGCAAGGAAGAACGGCAGAAGTTCCGTCATGCTCCCCGTTTTGCGCCTGCGGGACAGAGCACGCAGATGATTGTAGGGGCTACCTCCGAGTCGGATAAAGATATCCTTTACCTTTCGTCGGCACTCTATGGGCGACCGACGATGAAGCGTGTTTATTACTCCGGATATGTCTCCGTGAATACGTACGATACACGCCTGCCTGCACTGAAACAACCGCCTCTGGTACGTGAGAACCGTCTTTATCAGGCGGACTGGCTGCTCCGTTTCTATCAGTTTAAAGTGGATGAAATCGTAGATGACGCATATCCTGATCTAGATCTGGAGATAGACCCGAAGCTCTCGTGGGCTTTGCGTCATCCGGAACTGTTTCCTGTCGATATCAATAAGGCGGATTATGAAATGTTGCTCCGTGTGCCGGGCATCGGGGTGAAGTCTGCTAAGTTGATTGTGGCATCCCGTCGTTTTTCCCGTCTGGGCTTTTATGAGTTGAAAAAGATAGGCGTAGTGATGAAAAAAGCGCAGTACTTCATTACGTGCAGGGAACTGCCTTTGCAGATGCAGACGGTGAATGAGCTTTCTCCGCAGCGGGTACGCAGTCTGCTGCTTCCGAAGCCTAAGAAGAAGGTGGACGACCGCCAGTTGATACTGGATTTTGGGGAATAAATGGAGTTTCAGATGTTGTAAACCGCAAGATAATGAACATCTATATCTACGATAAAACTTTTGATGGTCTGCTGACTGCTGTCTTCGACGCTTATTTTCGTAAGACCTTTCCCGATTTCCTGTTGTCGGAAGGGGATGCTTTGCCTTTGTTTTATGACGAATTGCATACGGTGGTCACCGATGAAGAGAAAGCCGCCCGCGTGTGGCGTGGCTTGCAGAAGAAAGTCTCTTCTTCCGCGCTTGGCTGCCTCACCCAGTGCTGGTTGTCGGAATTGCCGGATATAGGGATGGTTATCTTTCGTTATATTCGTAAGGCGATCGACGCTCCCCGTTCTATCGAGACTAACTTCGGCGATCCGGATGTGCTTCTGCTTGCCCAGATATGGAAGAAGGTGGATGGCGAACGGATGCATCTGATGCAGTTCGTGCGTTTTCAGAAAGCAGCGGACGGTACTTTCTTTGCTGCCTTCGAACCGCAGTATAATGCCTTACCGCTTACCGTCCAGCATTTCAAAGATCGTTTTGCCGATCAGAAGTGGATTATCTATGATATGAAGCGGCGTTATGGCTTTTACTATGATTTGCAGGAAGTGACTACGATCTCTTTTGATGACAACAGCCGGGAAGCTCATCTGATTACGGGTATGCTGGACGAGAGTTTGATGGATGAAAATGAGAAGATCTTTCAGAAGCTCTGGAAAACGTATTTCAAGGCTATCTGCATTAAAGAACGCATGAATCCGAGGAAGCATAAAAAGGATATGCCTGTCCGCTACTGGAAGTATCTGACGGAGAAGCAGAAGTAGGCTTATTCTATCCGTTGTACCGTTACATCCGGAAATTTCTGCATCAACGAAAGTAAATGTCCTTCATCATTGTTCCGTTTCGATTTGATGACCATTGTGACTTGATAAGATTCCATTTCACCCGAATGCTGTGTTTCCATTTCATAGGAGACAATCATATAATCTTTTGAATTAAATCTGTCCGCTATCTGTTTCAAGGTGTCTTTGTTGTTAGTAGAGAAGGAGATCATCGAACTTTTCATGCCTACACTCTTGAAGATGTAGCTGAGCAGTTCCAGTCCGATCAGGGTCAGTACGGTAGTGGCTATGCCGATGGTGTACATTCCCGCACCGACTGCCAGACCGATGCCGGCTGTAGCCCATATGCCAGCGGCTGTAGTCAGTCCACGGACGATTTGTTTCTGTAGGATAATGGTTCCTGCGCCGATGAATCCGATGCCGCTGACTACTTGTGCCGCTACACGGCTGGGGTCGAGCGTTACACTGTTTTCTTTGATGATTTCTTGAAATCCGTATTGCGAAACGATCATGATCAGGGCACTCCCCAATGATACGAGGAAGTGAGTGCGGTATCCGGCTTCTTTGGCACGATATTCACGGTCCAGTCCGATGATGGCTCCCAGTATTCCTGCCACCAGTAATCTTAACATAAAATCAACGTTCAACATCATAGGTTCGGTCTCCTTTCTTTTTTTGTTTGTTTCTTCTGTTTATTCTTTAAAAACGGTTAGTCCTATAAATATACAATTCTTTTCTCTTTTTGTGCTATTAATTTAGTAATATTTGAACGTAGCATCTGCATTTTATCGTATATTCGCAGACAAAACCGTGCATTACGCCAAAGATTGAATAAGAAATGAAGAAAAGGATATTTTACATCATTAGTTTTCTGGTGATATTTTGTATAGAGGTGTTCATAGCCTTGTATGTACGTGATAGTTTCATACGTCCTTATATGGGAGATGCTTTGGTCGTGGTGCTGGTATATAGTTTCGTACGTATATTTATCCCGACAGGGGTTCCCCGTCTGCCGTTTTACGTTTTCCTGTTCGCTTGTTTTGTCGAAGTGCTGCAATATTTTCAGTTGGTGGAAACTTTGGGAATCACCAACCGTGCATTAAGAATCATTTTGGGCTCCACGTTCGATTGGAAAGATATTGTCTGCTATGGAGCAGGATGTATCTTTATCTTTCTGTTTGAGCAAATATTCAGACGCCGTTAATTGGAATAACAGACTTTCTTGTTTGGCGATTGCTTATTGTACATTCTCTTTATCTTCGTTTTTTGAAGTCGGATTCAGATCGTGTCCGCAATACTTGCAGAACTGCGCATTGTCTTCATGACCTGACCGATGGCAGTTCGGACATTCTTTGTCTCTTCTCCGTTTGTAGTCCTTCATCATGGAGGCGGACACAATGCCGGTAGGTACCGCAATGATGGTATAACCGATCAGCATGACGCAAGCCGAAAGAAACTTTCCCAGTCCGGTGACGGGAGTTATATCTCCGTATCCTACGGTGGTCATCGTGACAATAGCCCAGTAGATACTGTTCGGAATGTTGTTGAATTGAGAATTGGGCAAAGTTCCTTCGATCATATACATTAACGTTCCGATGGAAGTAACCAAAATCACAACAAAAAGAAAGAAGACCGCAATCTTTTTACTACTTTCCCGAAGTGCGGTGAGCAGTCGTTCGCCTTCATTCAAGAAATTGAATAGCTTAAAGACACGGAATACCCGTATCAATCGAAATGCACGGATGATAAGCAGATAGCGCGCTCCCGGAAAGATCAAACCGATGTAAAGCGGCAAGGTAGCCAACAGGTCAACAATGCCGAAGAAACTGAATATGTATTTCTTCGGGCGGGGAGAGCAATATATTCGTGTCAGATACTCAAAGGTAAAGAAAGCAGTGAAAAGGTACTCCATCATGACAAATGGGGTAGTCAGATAAGAAGGGAGCCCTTTCAGGCTTTCTATAATGACTAATAATACACTGGCAAGGATACAGCCGATAAGAACCACATCAAATAGCTTTCCCGAAGGAGTGTCAGATTCGAAGATGATGACGTACAGCTTATGTTTCAGCTTTTGGTCATTTATAAAATAATGGATTCTTTCTTTTAGTTTCATGAGAATAAACAGTTAACAGGCCAATATCCCAATAACCTGTATTTTACCTATTACTTATTACCTGCTACTTATTACCTATTACATTAATCTATTACCCAATGCTTGTTATATGCAACCGTCTTCTTTGGATCATAGTACATTCCCTCTTGTGTAGGTATCTGGAGAACGTATGTTTTTCCGGTCCTGTTCTTTAGGGTTTGTTCGCGTAGCCAAGGGTTCGCATCTCGAAGTTGGGCGTATGTGATTCCCTGCTGTTTGGCAAAATCGCTTAAGTTGGCAATCGAGGTGGTGACTGTTATCTCTTTGTAAGGGATAGGCGGGTACAGGTGTTCCTTTTTCAGCAGGAATCCATATCGCTGAGGATTCTTGAATATTTCTTTGACTGCCAGCAGGCGGAACATATAGCGGGAAGTCTCTTCTACCAGCCATAAGTCCATTGCGTGGCTGGCAAGTTGCTGGTCCAGTTGAGAGGAAATTCGTCCTTGTCCGGCATTATAGGCGGCAGATACAGCCATCCAGTCACCGTATTTGGCATAAGCCTGCTTGAAATATTTGCAGGCGGCTACCGTTGCCTTTTCGATGTGATAACGTTCGTCTACGTTCTCATTTACTTCGAGTCCGAATTCGCGTCCGGTAGCAGGCATGAATTGCCATAATCCGGCTGCACCGGCCGGAGAGCGGGCTATGTTGTTGAGATTACTTTCGATGACCATCAGATATTTGAAATCGTCGGGGATACCGTTCGCTTTCAGAATCGGTTCTATAATCGGGAAGTAACGGTTGGCACGCTTGATAAGCAGCATGGTGGTGGAGTGCATATAGGTGAACGCCATCATCTCCCGATCCATCCGTTCTCGGCGGTCGTAACGGCGGAGGTCGATCGTCTCTCCGTCAAAAGTCACCTGCTCGGGGACGGTAGGTGAGGTGACGCAATAAGGCACTTCCGATTTGGCGGAATGCTGTTCGTCTACATGACTGCTACCGATCAGAATAGGCAGGGTAGCTCCGATGCAGAACACTAATATAAAGGTTAGAATGTAATTGATCTTGGTAAATTTCTTCATTTTCTGTTTTCTTTTAGTCATTTGATTGGTTCTTATTCCAATATCTGGCAACCACGGCAGTAATAGATGCTACCGCCAAGATAATTCTCCTTGACAATGGTTTCTCCGCAACGGGGACAGGCTTTGCCTGCCGTGTCTTTAGAGAGGCAAGCTGTATACTTGCCATTTTCTCCAAACAGGTCCGATTCAGTGTTTCGTCCACCCTGCCGGTAGATATCGTTCATGGTTTCCTTTACTTGATAGAACAAATTTTCTTTCTCTTTGTCTGTTAATGCTGCTATTTTTTTCTTTGGATGGATGTGGGCATGATACAGAATGTCCTGTAAGACACCGTTTCCCAGTCCCGGAACAGTCTGTTCGGTAGCCAGGAAAGCTTTGGCGGATTTCTTCTGCGCACTTTCATCATTAATCAGTCCGAGGAAATATTCTTTGCTGAAAGCGTCCGACATGACCTGTGGCTTGCTTTTCGCTGTCCGGTAATATTCGGATAGTACGCCCGTAGCAGCATTCTTGTCATAGCACATGAGTCCGCCATACATTCTCACGGAAGCTATAAGGCAGCTTTCATCTTCGAATGCAATAAGTAACTGATGTTTGGCCGGCAGCTTGGTCCCTGGAGTCAGATAGCGCAGATTTACTCCGTCCGTGAGTACGAGCACTTTATCTTCTATTGTAATCTCTACCATACCTCCCTGAGACTGCGCACTGTTTATCCTCTTATCGACTAACCATTCGGCAAACTCATCGGAATTGCCGTTAAACCAAGCGAATTTGTGAGGGCTGAATTGAATAAATACATCTGATATTCTTTTTCCTACAACTGTCTCAGTGAGTTGTTCGCAGAGATAACGGGCTTCGGGTGCTTCTATCATATAGTCTCTATTTCTGATTTTATAAATGTTCTCATGCAAATATAATATTTATTAGTCAGAACTAAACAAATCCGGTGGAACAAAATCAGGTTGCTGCAATATCTGGCCTTTATTATCACTGTTAAGAAATGAAATCTCGATTTCTTGTGTAGGATAATGACTATATGTGGTTGGAGGAAAAGTATATGAGTTTTGCAAAGCGTATATATAAATATTCAAAACAAAGTGAAGGATTCAAACTTGTTCTAAAGTTTAATTTCCTCCACGATGTTCTGAATATCAAGTTAAAGTCTAGTTATTTTATTTGATATAGATGGCTTATAGATAGTCAGTAAGTATCTTATCAGCGTAATTTTATAAACTATAGATGTTGTATTTATATCTTTTATCTGGTAATAATAAGATTAATCGGTAAGATAGTTGCTGTCACATCACCGCTAGATACGTCATATAGTTTATAGGTATTGTTAGATTCTGCTCTGATAATAGGGTCATAGAAGAAGAAGGAAAGAGTTCCTAATTCGTCAGAACCGACTGTAGTTGTAACTTTAGTACTACTAGTTGTGGTATTGGTGTGTGAAAAACCATATCCTAATTTGGCAGATAATTTGACGCTATCTATGCTTCCGCCTCCTTCGATAGAAAAGTCTGCTTTGTTTGTAAATTCATTTACTACAGTTATTGTTTTTTCTATTGTCTGATCAACATCGAATTCTTCTACATACATATGAATGGAAAGAGCTTTGTTGTATAAATCCCATGGTAATGTGAAAACTTGGTTATCCTTATTGGGTTCAAGTTTTTCCGGATAAATCCATTTTGATCTTAAATTGTTGATATCTACTGAATAGAAATTCTTTGATTGTCTAAATGCGGTACCGTTTTTATGATGAAGATGTATCTTTTCTATGGAGAACACATCTTTTGCTTTTACGGAAAATGTGAGCAAATGTTCCATCGCATCTTTATTTGTTTCTCCTGCAATATAGGACTTGAATCGGAATTCGAAATTTCCATCTGTCCATATATTCTGAAGAATTTCTTCATTTGAAAGGTAACGTTTAGTTTGGGTCAAGTCTTGTAATCTTTGATCACCGTCGGCATCTGCGATTCTTCCAAATGCAGTAGCACTAATTCTAAATCGGTATAATTTTTCTCTGATATTTCTATTTAAGCTTCCAGGAGTATTTGTTTTATTGATACCATAATAAATATAATCTCTTTGGCAGGCATTAGGGACGTTTTTGAATTCTCGCCAAGCGTTAATAGCTGTGGCTACTACATCTTTACTAACATATTTATTCAAATCTTCGGTTGCTTCTAAATCATTATCAGCATCATAATGCCGGGTTTGCACCTTTTTGCTCCCATCAAAAGCATCACTTATAAATTCATAAGTAGCCTCTCCTGATCTTGTATTAACACTAGTAATTTTCATGCGTTCATTGTTTTTCACAACAAGGCAAGGGAAACCAGGAATATCTCCGTTTGTCATATTACCAATGTTTTCGCCATTTTCATATAGTGTGTTGTTTTTGTCATCTCTACACAATACTGATATTTCTTTATCACTTGTATCCCATGTTGTGGCATTGAAGTCCCAAAATAGAGTGAGATCTGGAACCATTATGTTTAACAAGGGAAGAGATTGCTCAATTTGACTCAATTCGTTTTCTTCTTTGCAGTATGATAATAATATATCTCTAAAACTTTGGTTGCCAGATACTTTTTTATCTTTAATTAATGGATAGAAAATGTCGTAGTCATTGTCAAACTGTACTAAAGCTTCTTTTTTCAAGAAGTTGCGTACTTCGATACTACCGGAGGCGGCTTGTGATAACAATTTGGCAAATTTGAGTTGCGCATCGGCTGTTGCCGATACTGGTAAATTACTTGTATTCTCGTTGATAGGAGAAGTTCCTTCCTCTTGAGAACACGAAAACATGAAAAAAGCACTTGCGAGCATTAATAAAATCTTTTTCATAATACATGTTTTTATAAAAGTTAGTAATAGATAAAAATTATCTGGTTCCGTATGAACCATTGATTATAATAGAATCTTTAGGGTTATCTGAACGATAAAGCACTCCGTTAAGATTTCCTTCAATAATAGGATGCCATTGGTCTGCATAGGCAGATTTAGTAATTTCTACTTGGAATGGTTTCTCTTTTTGGGGGATATAGTAAATATATTTGTCCTCATATTTATCACTATGTGTATCACGTGTTATTTGAATTCCATCATATATCCAATCTGTTTTTGTTGATTTTGTTATATAACGTATTCCTTTATGTAAATGATAGATGGTTATGCTAAGTAATTCATCCTCACCGTACTTTATGCTTGTCATCATTCCCCTTATAGAATCGGTATCGTTATTAGGAGGAGATGCACTTGTTTTTACTGAATGAACAGACCAATCAGTATGAGCTTCATTTTCCAGAGATATTTCCTTTCCGTTTATCTCCCCTTTAAAGTATCCCCAATACCATGAATCATCTTTAGGAACGGGAGTTTCATCATCATCGTTGCCGCATGATGCTAGAATAAGCATTCCGAAGAATGCTCCGATTAAATAAATGTTTAGTTTCATCTTATTTTTATTGTTTTATTCGCTTTCTTCTTCTATAATATCTCCTGTTATATCCATTATGGGAGAGATAATCTTTACTGTATAAGGATAACCATTTGGAGTTTCTATATACAATGTTTTACCTTTGTTTATGAAAGTGGGTGGTTCATGAACTACGGTTTTCCCGTTTTTATCTGTAATAGTAATTTCTGCATCCGGCAGAGGTGACAGAAAGATAATTTGCAAGCAACTGTTGGTTTCTTGTACATCTATATTAAATTCAATAGGGGAACGAGTTGTTGCCTTATTCCTTAGAGTAAATGAGGTAAGTCGAATTTTGTGCTTATGCTTATTTAGTATTGCTGCACTTGTTGGTATAATAAATAATACCGATAATAAGATAAATAAAAACTTTGCTTTCATATTCAATTCTTTTATTGATTTATGGAGGCAAAGGTATGGAGTATTAGTATAGATGGATAATATTTGCAGTCACATTACTGTTTTGTAATATCTTGATAACTAATGAGATAGTAAAATGCTGGTCACACTTTACATTTCTTCGTCTTTCATTCTCTCTTTTATCCTTAATTTGCGTTGATTAATGGGGTGCGTATTGTTATAACCGAAACAAAGTGCAATAGTTAGAGGTTGCAATTTTGCTTCATTTAGGCAGAGATATAAAATATCTTCTTCAGTCAACTTGGGATACTTTTTTTGTAAGTATGATATATAATCGGCATAAATTTCGAAAATAATCTTTTGGAGTCTTTTTAGTTCTGCATTTGTTAATACCTTCATTGCTTTTTTGTCAGATACTTCTTGTTTCGAAAGGGCGATAATTCTCTTGTATATATCACTTTGGGTAAATAACCAATTTCTCAGTTCATGCTTTTCTTGTCTAAGTCTTTCTATTGTAGATTCTCTTTCCTGTATTTCATCTATCTTATTCGCTTGGTCTTGTTTCAGATTGCGCTGTTCTTCTTGCAGCAAACTGATTATTGATTGATTATCTTCAATAATAGTCTGCATTGAAGATAGTTTATATTGGGTTTGCTTTAAATTCTGTTGATATATAAGTTGTATTCTTTTTCTTTTGTTAATATGGTATTGATAGAATAATATAATAAGTAAGCAACAAAAAATGAAGAGTGCGATTATGAGTTGGAGTCTATGTTGCTCTTTTATTTGCTCTTCCCTAATATGGATTTTGATATTATATTTATTAATGAGTTGTTGTAGTTCGCTGTATTGTTCTGTACTATACATAGAATCTAAAATTTCTACATGTTCTTCTAAATAGGCAGATGCGGCTTTGTAGTTTCCTAGATCTTTTTCAATATCATACAAACTTAATAAAGCAGCGCCTCTGCCTGCTATATTTTTAGTATCTTCTAAGTTCTTATTGAGATAATAGATGGCAGAGTCTTTATTTTCTCCTCTTTCGTACAACAAGCTTCCAAGATGACCATAATAACTTCCTGGAATCTTTCCTTTTGGAAACCATTTAATGGCATTGCGTGCATGATACAATGCCGAATCAGGTTCTTCAAATTCATCATAATTAATGCTTAGATTGAATTCGGATATGCCTATCATAGAAGAGTCACCTGAGTCTAACGCATAATCAAGTGCTTTACGTTGGATTATTATTGCCGAATCTTTTTGGTCTTGTGTGCAATAATATAAACTAAAACTGTTTAGTGCTACAGATTTATCTTTATCTGTGATGCAACATTTGTATAATTCCCGATATGCTTTAAACGCCTCGTCATAGTAATTAACGTCGAAATAAAGGTTTCCTAACGAACTGAGCGTATGCCGTTTGATCTCTATTTCTTTTGGATAGTCTTTCAATATAGTCAGCGCTTCTTGCAAATGGGCAATAGCCTCCTTTGTACTATTTATTTCTATTTCCAATCGTCCTTTGTAAAGTAAAGCTACAGCTCGCTCTTTCTCGTCGTTATCGTAATAATTCAAAGCTAGGTTCAGTAATGAATCACAGGGTAGCAGTGATTTTTCACATTTATCTGTTGCCCGCGCTAAAACTAGGGCATAGCGGGCGGATTCTTTGTGAGAAAGCTCTTGTAATGCAGGCAATGTTTGAAGTAATTGCAATGCGCTGTCGGGGTGTTCTTCTAATAGTGATTCAGCTTGTAAAAATGATGTTTCGGTCCGTTCTCTTGAAGAGCAGGCGCAGAACAAAAATGTCCCTAGAAATAGAATAGAGCATATTTTGACCACAAGTTTTGTCTTTTTATTTGTTTGCATGTGGCACAAAGATAACATTTATTTATTAGAATGATTTTATTCTATATAAATAAAAGAACTTTTTCTGCTTTTAATACGTTTCTCTAGTTAGTTAAAAAACGAAGAATCAAGATGAATATAGCAATGACCGGAGCCACCGGATATATAGGCAAACATCTTTCTAACTATCTGACCGAAAAGGGTGGACACCGGATCATTCCTTTGGGAAGAGCGATGTTTCGGGAAGGTATGTCCGGACTTTTGGTTCAGACGCTGACGCATTGTGATGTCATTATAAATTTGGCAGGCGCTCCCATCAATCAGCGCTGGACGCCGGAACATAAACAAGAGCTTTTCAATAGCCGGATAACGGTAACACACCGCATTATCCGTGCCTTGAATGCAGTCAAAACCAAACCGAAACTAATGATTTCGGCCTCTGCCGTAGGGTATTACCCCTCTTTGGTGGAATCGGACGAGTATACACAGACTCGTGGCGATGGTTTCTTGTCCGATCTTTGTTATGCGTGGGAGAAGGAAGCGAAACGTTGTCCGCAACCGACCAGGCTTGTCATTACCCGCTTCGGTGTCGTGCTTTCTCCCGATGGAGGAGCGATGCAACAAATGCTCCGTCCGCTGCGTGCAACAAAGGTTGCCGCCGTCATAGGACCGGGTACGCAACCTTTTCCGTGGATAGATATTCGTGACCTTTGTCGTGCCATGGCCTTCTTTATTGAAAATGAAGAGTTGAGAGGTGTTTTCAATCTGGTTGCTCCGCAAGCAGTTTCACAGTCCACGTTTACACGTGCGATGGGAAAGGCGTATCATGCGTGGACAACTTTGATTGTTCCGCAAGCGGTCTTTCGTTTGCTCTACGGTGAAGCCGCCTCTTTTCTGACAGCCGGACAGAGAGTGCGTCCTACACGCTTGCTGGAAGCCGGATTCCATTTTTCCGTTCCTACCATAGAGAAGTTGTTTGAGGGGACGGATCACAGTACGGTAGATCGGCTTGATCTGAAGCGCTATATGGGACTTTGGTACGAGATTGCCCGGTATGACCATCGTTTCGAACGTGGGCTTATGGAAGTGACCGCTACTTATACCCTCCGTCCCGACGGAACAATTCGCGTTGAGAATCGGGGATATAAACGTAACTCACCTTACGATATTTGTAAAACAGCCACCGGACACGCCAAGATTCCCGACCCTGCACAGCCCGGTAAACTGAAAGTCTCTTTTTTCTTGAATTTCTATTCCGATTATTATGTGATGGAATTGGATCAGGAGAATTACAATTATGCTCTTATTGGCAGCAGCACCGATAAATATCTCTGGATATTGAGCCGGACGCCCCAACTGCCGGAAGATATAAAAAAGAAATTAGTAACTGCCGCCGAACGTCGTGGCTATGATACGAATCGGCTACAATGGATTGAACAACTTTAAAATAAACATTATGGATTACAAAATTACTCATCAGCCCGAACAGAAACTGTTCAAGACGGAAGTCGACGGTCGCACCGCTTTTGTAGAATATCGCCTGTTAGGTGATTATCTCGATATTATTCACACCATTGTCCCCAAACCTATAGAAGGACGGGGGATTGCTGCTGCACTGGTGAAAGCTGCTTATGACTTTGCACTCGCCAACGGGATGAAGCCGAAAGCTACCTGCTCCTATGCAGTGAGGTGGCTTGAACGCCATCCGGAAATGAATGCGGATAGTTGAATAAATAGGGGCTGACCTAAAAGCACGAAAAGTCATTTTCTCTTTGTTGCAATGGATATTTGGACACTGTCCATATTTTTGTGACAAAGATACGTTTGGAAGAAGAACTTTCGGGTCAGTCCCTTTTTAGCTTATTGTTTCCATCTCTTTAGTTGAGGGAAGAACTCTTTCATCGTTGCCCGCGCCTCTTCTATAGTGTACTTTACTTCCGAATCCTTATTAAACTCCTCAAGGTAGTTCAGGTTGAGTTCAATCATTTCATCCATTGTGCATTCTTTGGTGAAATGCCCGTCTGCATAGCAATACTGGCAATACTCTTCATTCTTGCTGCCGTCTGCTTCTGTTCCGAATGTCGTTTCATCGATCGGCATAGCACAACACTGACAAATTTTCTGTTCCATCTTTTATTGATTTTAAGTGAGTAAAAGTATGATAAATAATTCTCTTTTATCTGCTTACAAATATAGTTACTTTCAATAAGTACTCAGTTATCCGATCTTGCTATTTTGTTTTCACCGGCAAACGTTTCCATATCCATCGGGGAATCATTCGCCAGAAGAATACGAGAATACGATAACGTCCGTCGATGATAGCTACCCGCTGTTTCCGATGAAGTGCACGTACAATGTCGCGGCCTACCTGGTCGGTTTTCATCAGCATAGGATAATGCTTTCCGTCATTCAGCAAGTCAGTGGCTACAAATCCCGGACGAATATCGGTAAAGTGAATGTTTAACTTTTGCAGATGGGCGAGTTGTTCAAGCGCATCGATGTATGTGTTCTGAAAACGCTTCGTTGCAGAATAGGCAGGGGCAACTCCCAGACCTTTGGTTCCGGCAATCGAACTGATGACCGCAAGATGTCCGCCTCCATTGTTCCTGAAATAGGAAAAAGCGGTATCCACCATTCGTGTGAAACCTTCGACATTGGTACGTGCGGTATTCAGCTCGATTTCCATATTCAATTCCATATTCTGGAAACCGATGCCGGAACTGAGCAAAAATAAATCCATACCGCCTAATTGATGGATAAGCGCATTCAGCTTTCCGGCACTGTCTTCCTGAGTGACGTCCAGTGATTGAATTTTTATCTGTTCCGGTGCGATTTGCCGGAACTCTTCGAGAGCTGACTGGCGTCTTCCCGCTATGCCGATCTGCCATCCTTCGGACAGGAGGCGTTGGGCAACTTCCTTTCCGATACCGGAGGTGGCGCCTATGATAATGGCTCGTTTCATCTTTTTGGAACAAAGATAGTCAATTTTTTCATTACTCTTCTATTTAGAATTCATTAGGATAGCTTTATCGTTCAGGAGAATAAATGGCGTATCGCCTCTAAAGGGGCATAGAATAACATTCTGGGACCGGAGAACCGCATAACCTCCCGCATCCGTTTGCGCATGGCAGGCTTATAACAATGTACGGGACACTTCTTGCACGAGCTTTTTTTCTCTCCGAACGGACAGTGGTCAAGACGGGCATGTGCGTAGCGGAGCAACTCTTCGCACTCCGGACAAAGAGTTGCATTCTTCTCTTTCTTCCGGCAATAGAGACGGATCATGATCTCTACGGTTCTCTTTTCCTGAGTGATACGCGGTTTTTTATCTGTTTCCATTTGTTTTCTTTTCGCTTTGGAGGCTGGCTTCACTTCGGCAAAGATAATAAACTGATCGCATATTCTGCAAAGAACTTCCACTGGAATGATTGCCGTTGCTGGAAACTATGCGTATCTTTGCGGCATGAGAAAGTTATTATGTCCGCAATGCAAGATTGCTGCCCTATATGTGGTGAATGACCGTAAAGAGCGTCTTTTGGTCTATGTACTCGAAAATGGAGAAGTTGTGCCTAAAGATCCGGCTGCTTCCACCGATGGATTTGATTTGACGGAAGTTTATTGTCTGGGTTGTTCCTGGCATGGTTCGCCGAAAAGACTGGTGAAGAGATAGACAGTTTCCGGCACTTCGTCTTTTTTTGATTTATGTCAATAAAAAGAGGGTGCGGGATTAGAATCTTTCAACCGGATTTTTCTGTATCTTTGCAGCCAATTTTTAGGACATAGACGTATGGCAACTTCTAAAGAGATGACGGCAGGGCCGGCATTACCTCTGATTTTTAATTTCACTCTGCCGCTTTTGTTCGGCAATCTGTTGCAGCAAACGTATTCGCTTGTTGATGCTGCAATCGTAGGAAAGTTTTTGGGTATTAATGCATTAGCCTCTGTCGGGGCTAGTACATCCGTTGTGTTTCTTATTCTGGGTTTCTGTAACGGATGTTGTGGAGGATTCGGTATCCCCGTGGCACAGAAGTTTGGGGCGAGGGATTATAGTACGATGCGCAGTTACGTTTCCGTCAGTCTGCAACTTGCTGTTGTGATGTCTGTGGTCATAGCCATCTTTACCAGTATTTATTGCGCGGATATCCTGAAGATGATGCGCACACCGGAGAATATTTTTGAAGGAGCGTATGCTTATCTGCTTGTTACTTTCATCGGGATACCTTGTACTTTCTTTTATAATCTGTTGTCGAGCATTATCCGTGCTTTGGGAGATAGCAAGACACCTTTCTATTTCTTGGTACTGGCCACGGTGCTCAATATTATTCTCGATTTATTCTGTATATTGGTGCTGGGCTGGGGAGTGATGGGAGCTGCCATTGCTACGGTCTTTTCGCAGGGAGTTTCCGCTTTTCTTTGTTACGTTTATATGTATCGGAAGTTTGACATTCTGCGGGGCACACCGAAAGAACGGAAGTATCAGTCGAAGCTGGCGAAGACGTTACTTTCCATTGGTGTTCCTATGGGATTGCAGTTCTCCATTACGGCCATTGGCAGTATCATGCTTCAGAGTGCGAATAATGCGTTGGGTACGGCGTGTGTGGCAGCTTTTACTTCTGCGATGCGTATCAAGATGTTTTTCCTTTGTCCGTTGGAGAGTCTGGGGATGGCTATGGCTACCTTTAGCGGTCAGAATTACGGTGCCGGAAAGCCTGAACGTATTTGGTCGGGGATTAAAGCCAGCACGCTGATGATGGTTGTCTATACAGCCGTCACTTTCTTGATTCTGATGGTGGGAGCCAAATCTTTTGCCTTGATCTTTGTTGATCCGTCGGAAATTGAGATTCTGGAGAAAACAGAACTTTTCCTGCATATATCAGTCTCTTTCTTCCCGATGCTTGGGTTACTTTGTATCCTGCGCTATACCATTCAAGGGGTGGGATATACTAATCTCGCTATGTTTTCGGGAGTGTCGGAGATGATTGCACGTATTCTCGTCAGTATTTATGCCGTACCAGCTTTCGGATTTATCGCTGTTTGTTACGGTGATCCGATGGCATGGATAGCGGCTGATTTGTTTTTGATACCTGCATTTATTTATGTTTATCGCAGGTTGAAACGTCAGGTGCTGACAAGTGCCGTTGCATAATTAAAGTGTGTGTCAAAAGTCAATATATCCGTAGGAGGAGTTTAGTTACTTTTGACACACCCTTTATCATATTTTAGTCTTGTATCGGATACAGCGGGTTACCGCTTTCATCTACATCCGTCCAGTCTTTTACGCTCACGTTACCGAATGATACGGAGTTTTCGTTGATTACTGCACGGAAAAGATATGAATTTCCGGCAGCCAGAATATTGTCCGGCGGGGTAATGGTCGTATTGTAAGTACGTGAGAAACTTTCTCCGTTGACCATCAGTTCCATTGTTAAAGCCATCGGGTCGGAACTTTTCAGCGGAAGCATGATATATTGAACCGTGAAATCATTGATTCCCATGTTGGCTGGCTTGTCATAACTGACTTCTGAAGAAATGATTCCTGTTGACAGATCCATGAAAGCTCCCGGTTTCGTGGGAGTAATAGTGGCGGAGAGTACTTTGTTGAGCGTAATATTCTCACCTCCCGTTATGGTTATCACAACCTGAGTGGCTACGTGCTGGTAAGTGATGGGAATGTTGACTTGTGAACTGGTCACATCCTGATGCAGGGCGTGCCACCACAGATAATCCACTCCATTGGATAATGCTTCGGACTTGCCGTTGGTAAAGGTAGGAGCGGGGTTGCTGGAATTACAGGAAACCGCATAAAAACTATAGATATCATTACTGAGATACATTTTATAACTTTGTATTCCCGTCAACACTCCGGGAGAAGAAGTGATATAGTTGCCTTCACCGACAGGCTCTCCCTCTATCGTATTGGTGGTATTGGAAGGGTAGGCACATAACCAGCTCTGCAATCCTTTTCCCATCGGAGACATGGCACGCGTTATATTTCTTCCTTCTACGGAAGCACTGAAAGTAATGAGTGCATCCTTTTTGTCAGGATTGTCATTGTTGCCCTCTTCTCCGCCATTATTTCCTTCTCCGTTCGGATAGGCAACATCCATATAAATATTGTTTTTGGAGCAGGCTCCTAACAGCAGCACCGCCAGTGCGGATACCGCCAGATACTTTGTAATTCGAAACTTAAAATTCATAGTCAGGTTCTTTTTGAAAGTTAGTAATTACCCCTATATACATTTCAAAAAGAATTTAGTTCATATCGGAAGAAACTATTTTTAGAATTCCGCTTCCTTCTGTATGCAGATGATATCGCCGTAAACGGGATGGCGGAATTCAATATATTCAGCATGGAGATAGAGCCTGTCCGCCTTTTTTCCATAGAGTTCATCGCCCAGAATGGGGCAGTTCAATCCTTGATGATGGGCAGCATGTACCCGTAGTTGGTGGGTACGTCCTGTCAATGGATAAAGGGCGATGCGTATGTACTTATCGGAATAGTTCAGAATCCGGTATTCGGTAACTGCCGGTTTGCCGTATTCTTCACTGACCATTTGCCGGGGGCGGTCGAGCGGATTGAGGCAAAGAGGAAGATTGATGGTTCCTGTTTCTTCGAGTTGCTGGTTCAATCCATTTCTATCCAGCAAGGCTACATAACGCTTCTTAATACTGCGATTGATGAACTGTTCCTGCAAGTGTTGATGAACTTCCTTAGTTTTGGCGACAAGTAACAACCCCGAAGTAGCCATATCCAGCCGGTGTACAATCATGGGACCGGTAGCTTCCGGATATTTAGCTTTTACACGATGGTAAACGGAATCCGTCTCCTCTTCTTTTCCGGGAACGGACAACATACCGGATGGTTTATTGACTACCACCAGCCATTCGTCCTCAAAAACGATTTCTAATTCTTCCTTCCTGTGTGCTTGGGGCGAAAGTGGATTCCCGTCTACTTCCAGTCCTTGCAGCATGTGTTGCAGAATCGGTTCGCATTTTCCTTTACACGAAGGGTAATAATAACCGTGATGCCGTACCTCTGTTTTCGGAGAGTTTCCCCACCAGAACTCGGCCATAGCCAATGGCTTCAGTTGGTGAAGGTAGGCATATTGCAGCAATTTGGGCAAGGCACATTCGCCTGCTCCGGCAGGGGGGATTTTGTGTACGGTTTGTTCAAAGATAGTACATAAGTCTTTTATTTCTCCTTTCGCATTCAGCATACGGAACTGTTCGAATAACTTTTGCTGTAAGGCTGCCGAACGTTGCTTTCGTTCGTTTTTTAGTTTTTCTATTTCCGTCTCAAAGGTGATAACCTCTTCTTCCAGCGTTTTGATTCGTTCTTTCCATCCCCGTTCCAATCGCTTGAATTCCGCTTTCTGATATTGGCTTTCACGAACAAGTGCGTCCTGTTCTTCTTTAGACAGGGCAGGGGATGACTTGCGGCGAAGTTCTCTCTCTTTCTTTGCTGTCTTTAGTTCCTCTTTGGCTTGAATAAGAGCCAGCCTTGTTTGTTCCGTTTCCCTGTCCAGTTTTTCTTTTAAGTGCAGATAATGAGGATTAACTTCCAATGCACTGATACGGACATTGATAGCCGAAATTTGTTCTTCTTCTATTTTAAAGAATCCCTGTGGTTGCAGCAAATCGTAAACAGGGGGTACGAAATACGGATGCAGATTCTTTCCTGCCAGATTGCCGGAAAAAGCAGCAAGATAACCGATAGAGGAAGATCCTTCTTCCTGGGTTTGTACGATCAGTACTCCGAACATTTTTCCGAGAGTCAGTTCCTCTAGCCACTCCTTCTTTGTCGAAATATAGGCTTTGACTTCTTCGGCCGCTAATACACATAGCGGATGAGGAGTATAGTTGAAAGGGTATGTAAACCTTTCCGGTAGTGCAATATGGGAAACCGGTTGGTCGAAAAAATGTATCATTGACTCGTCATAACAGAATTAGGGGTACAAAAATAAGGTAAATCCGCGAAATATACGGCAGATTCATCCTTAGAACTTTGTCATAAACTTCTGTACATTCTCTCTATATTCAGTAGGAGTCTGTCCTTTCTTCTTTTTGAATAGACGATTAAAGTTAGATACATTATTGAATCCGGAGGCATAGCAAATTTCAGAGATGGTATTGGATGTTTCATATAGCATTTTGGCTGCATTGCCTATCCGTATGTCATTCAGAAAATCTATAAAACTTCTATTTGTTCTTTTTTTGAAGAAGTGGCTAAATGCAGATTCAGACATTCCCACGCTGCTTGCAACCAATTCTAATGATATCTCTTCCTGAAAATGTTCCTGAATATAGGCGATCACTTTATTGATTCTTCGGCTTTTTGATTCTCTGATGGCGAAATCTCTTTCGTTGTTGGCTGCCAGCAATAATTTTTGGTTTTCAGATATAGATAAATGATATAGTATTTTGAAAAACTCAAGGGCAGAATCAACTCCTTGCCTGTGGGATAGATTCAGTATCGTATCTTTCAATGCAAGTGATGTTTCCTGAGAAAATTCGATTCCGTAAGATGAGTCAGTGAACAGTTGTTTAATAGGGTAGAAAATCTTCTTATTAATAATTGGATACTCCAAGGTTTCCTTATGAAACTGAATGGTGACGACGTGTGCTTCGTCATGATCGCTCTCACTAATCCATCGGTGTGGAATATTAGGACCTACCATAACCAGATCAATATCGCTGAATGGAGCGACACAATCACCAACAATTCTTTTACCTTTGCCATTGATGACCATATTTATTTCATAATCAGAATGAAAATGGGCGGCATAGTCAAATTTTGCATGAGGATGATTTAATACGATGAATAAATCTTCTTCTCCGATAGGGGTAATTTCTCTTTGTATGTATTCCATAGGGGGTGTTTTTCTGCAAATATATCATTTTGTTCAAGAAAGTACAAACCTTTATAAAAATAATATATAATGTTATTTGGTTGATAATCAGTGGATTGTTTGTTTTGTGTGGTAGAAACTTCAAAAAAGTATCATGTATTGACAGTATAATATTACAAAATAGATGAAGACCTCCCTATATTTGTGGCATCGAATATGACTAGTCGTTGTAGTAGTATTGAAAAACATTAATTTATTAATTTATGTCGTTTATGGGAAAGAAGAAAAATTTGTTGACCTTATTGTTTATATTATTGGCTATGCCATTAATTGCCCAAGAGATGATTGTGAAGGGTAATGTAATGTCAACTGATAATGAAACATTGGTTGGTGCGACGATTCTTGTTAAAAGTAAGAAGACGGGAGCTACCACCGATTTTGATGGAAACTATTCTATTTCAGCTAAAAAAGGCGATATCCTGGTGTTTTCTTATATAGGATTTAAAACTGTTGAGAAAAAAGTGACTTCTAATGTATTGAGTGTCATAATGGAGCCGGTAACAGAAATGTTGAATGAGGTGGTAGCAGTAGGATATGGTGTACAAAAGAAAGTTGACCTGACAGGGTCTGTTTCTACAGTGAAAGGAGAAGCTTTGATAAAAGCTGCCACACCCAACCTGACCAATGCACTGACCGGAAAGATGACCGGCGTCATTTCAACACAACAAAGTGGGGAGGCTGGATTTGATGATCCTACTTTCTATATCCGTGGAAAGAGTACATTTGGAGATAACAGTGCTTTATTGCTTGTAGACGGTGTAGAACGGTCTATCAGTAAACTGGACCCCAATGAGATTGAAAGTATTACGATACTGAAGGATGCAGCGTCTGCTGCTGTATATGGTGCGCGTGCTGCCAATGGGGTAATCATTGTCACTACAAAAAGAGGAACTCAGGGGAAACCGAAAATCACTTACTCGGGTACTTTTGGTTTTCAAAAACCGACTATCGTTCCGGAGATGATGAATGCATATGAATATGCGAAATACCTGAATTTGGCGTTGGTAAACATTGGAAATGTGCCTCGTTTCACAGAATCCGAAATTCAGGATTATAAAAGTGGAAAGAAACCTTCTACAGACTGGTGGAAAGAAACATTGAAAGAGCGTGCAGGTATTCAACAGCATAGCCTGAATGTGAATGGAGGTAGTGAATCGACTAAGTTTTTTGTATCATTCGGTTATCTCGACCAGGATGGATTGTACGATTTGTCTTATTTCAAAAGATATAATGTACGTTCCAATATTGATACTCAAATAACGAAAGACTTCAGTGTTTCGGTAGATCTTGCCGGACGCTATGAAAAACTCGGCAAATCAGCTGTCGGCAACGGGCTCTTCTCTACTATTATCAATTCGAAGCCAACCGAGCGTGCTTATGCTCCGGACGATGTAGAAAAAGGTGCCTTAGTTTCTAACGGGCAAAATGTTTCTCCTATCGGACAGGCTGCCCATTCGGGATATAGTAAGACGGAAAACTCAGTATTTCAAGGAACGTTGCAGGGTGTCTATGATGTTCCTTTCTTGAAAGGGCTGAAGGCCAGAGCCAGTTTCTCTTATGACCGTTGGTTCTCAAAAGCCAAGACTTTTACTACTCCCTATGAGTTTTACAGATATGATAAAGAGATCGATCTGTATACCAAACAGAAGTCAGGAGGAGGTATCAGTCTGTATGAAGGGACGGCTGAGGATGAAAGAATTACCATTCAGGCAGCCTTGTCTTATGATGCTACTTTTAATAAACTGCATAATATCTCAGCTTTATTACTTTTTGAGGAGTCGTCTTATAAATACAGTAATTTGCAGGCATCCCGCGTAAACTATATATCTTCAGCCATCGATCAGTTATTTGCCGGTCCGGATAAAGATCAGACAAATGGAGGAAGTGCGAATGAAACAGTCAGAAAGGGATATGTAGGACGAGTTAATTATAACTATTCGGGCAAGTACTTATTCCAGTTTAATTTCCGTTATGATGGTTCTTTCAATTTTCCACAGGGGAAAAGATGGGGATTCTTCCCCGCAGTTTCGGGCGGATGGAGAGTCAGTGAAGAACCTTTCCTGAAAAAGACAGGCATCTTTCATAATCTGAAACTTAGAGCTTCTTACGGACAGTTTGGTAACGACAGAGTGGCAGCGTTCCAGTATTTATCTGGATATAAATATAATTCCGGTTCAGTTATCGGTGGAAACTACCAGTCGGGAATTACAGATACGGGTATGGCTAATCCTAATATAACCTGGGAAACGGCAACCAATATGGATTTCGGACTTGATTTTGGTATTCTGGGTGGAAAACTATCGGGAGAACTAACTTACTTCTATAAGAAAACGAGAGACATCTTATTGCCCAGAAGTGCTTCCGTACCACAAACTTTTGGTGCTACCCTGCCTGATGAAAATATAGGAAAAGTTGATAATAAAGGTCTCGAAGCGATTTTGCGGTATAATGATAAGATTGGTAATTTTAGATTTATGGTGGAAGGAAATATGACTTTCGCCAAGAGCAAGGTCGTTTACATGGATGAAGCCTTGAATGTGGCAGAACAGAAGAAAAGAACCGGGCATCCTTTTGATCAGACTTATGGATTGAAGGCATTAGGTTTATTCCGGAGTCAGGAAGAAATAGACGGATGGGCTATTCAGGACGGACGTGGAAATACGAGTCTTAAAGTCGGTGACATTAAATATCAGGATTATGATAAGAGTGGGGTGATTGATGGTGAAGATATTCAGAGGATAGGTAAAAGTACGGTACCAGAGATTGTTTTCGGGTTGAATATAGGTATGTCATATAAGCAGTTTGAATTGACAATGAATTTTCAGGGTGCAACAGGTTTCGATCAATATCTGAGATGGGACCCGTTCAATCTTGAGTCTAATGCGTTGGCTATATTCAAGAACTCATGGTCGGAAGATAATCCGAATGCTAAATATCCACGCTTATATGCGGGAACTGTACAGAATAATCGGGAGAAATCTTCATTCTGGCTGTATGACGGCACTTATATCCGTTTGCGAAACTTCGAGTTGGCATATACATTTGACAAGTATCCGTTCTTCAAAAAGATAGGAGTGCAGAATCTACGCGTATTTGTATCGGGCAACAACTTATTGACCTTCTCGAAGATGAAGGACTTTGACCCGGAAGCTCCTAATATTGATCCTGATAATAATGCTTATTATTATCCGCAGATGAAGTCCTATAATGTTGGTTTGAGTATTGAATTTTAATAGAGTAGAGTTATGAAAAATAGAATATCATCCGTTTTTATCCTGTTTTTGTTGCTGTTCACCAATTCGTGTATGGATTTGGATAAAGAACCGCTGGATATGATTTCGAGTGATGCGGTATTTAAAGATGAGGCTCTGTCAGAGGCCTATCTCTATAAAATATATGGCTATATGCCTTGTGGATATGGCCTGTTTGTTGAAGCTGGTGCGAATGTATTAAGTGGAATGGGGATTACCGATCTGCTTGATGGCAGCACCGATCTGTTGCGTTCGCCTGCGGGATGGAATGAGAGTAACGGAGTCATGATACCGGGAACGATGTCTTCTACGTACAATCCTCTTGAAACTTGGGGCCGGAGCTATGAAGCCATCCGTAAAGTTAATAATCTGATAGCGGGACTTTCTGATGATAGTCCCTTATCAGAAAGTTTTAAGGAAAGAGTGATAGCAGAAGCACGTTTTGTCAGGGCATTCCTGTATTTCGATCTGGTTCGCCGCTATGGAGACGTACCTTTGATTAAAGAGTTACAAAACTTTGATAATTTGCAGGCACTGCTCGTTCCGCGTACTCCTAAATCGGATGTTTATGATTTTGTAGAAACCGAATTGGAACAGATAGGAGAAATACTTCCGTATGCGAGAGAAATACCGGCAACCGAACATGGACGTGCTTCTCGTGAGGCGGCATGGGCACTAAACGGACGTGTATTGCTTTTTGCCGAACGTTATGAACGTTCCGCTTTTTTCTCAAAGAAAGTAATTGATGAGAAGTATTTTGAATTGGATGATGATTACAATGCATTGTTCCAGTCAAGAAGTGGAAATAAGGAAGTTATATTCGAAGTAATGTTTGATGGGATTAATAAAGGGCATGCGTGTGATAACTTGTTTATGCCCCCCAGCATCGATAATGGCTGGGGCTCTCAGACGAATCCGACACAAGAACTGGTGGACTCCTATGAAATGTTGGACGGAACTCCGTTTGACTGGAATAATCCTGTACATGCCAAAGATCCGTATACCGGACGAGATAAACGTTTGGCTGCAAGCATTATTACAGACGGATCTGTCTTTAAAAATAAAGTAATTCGAACGGGATACCTAATGCCGGACGACGGCTTGGGACTGGTAGAAAGAACTTATACCGGTTATTATATACGTAAATTTCTTGATGAAACCCTTCCTTTTGAGAAACTCTATTTCGGAGGTAGCCAGACAAGCTGGAAGGAGTTACGTTTAGCGGAAGTATTGCTGAATTATGCCGAAGCGCAGAACGAAGCTAAGCAGGGACCGGATGATTCTGTTCATGATGCGATAAATGCCGTAAGAGACCGTGCCGGACTACCGGATCTTCCGGAAGACCTTGATTATACAGGAATGAAACAGAGAATTATACAGGAACGGAAAGTAGAACTGGCATTCGAAGGACATCGTTTCTGGGATTTAAGACGTTGGAAACTGGCAGAATCTGTATTGAATAACAAGTATTTCCATGGTATGAAGATTACCGAAGAGAATGGAGTGAAACATTATGAGGTATTCGAATTGAATATGCTTCCTAAACAAGTCTTTTTGCCGAAGCACTATCTGATGCCTATAAATATCGGTGAAATGGAGAAGAACCCTAATTTGGGCAGTAACAATGACGGATATTAAAAAACTACGGGTATGAAAAGAATCAATCATTGGCTGATAATATGTTTTGTTTTGCTGTTGACTGTTGCATGTACTTCCGGCAAACAGAGTAAATCGGCATCCTGGCAGGATTTGCATTATGGACCTGATTCGCTACAGACGATGGATGTATATCTGCTGGAGAACAGGACTGCCGATACTCCTTTAATGATTCTTGTGCATGGAGGAGGTTGGATGGCAGGCGATAAGAAAGATGCCGATTTTATGAAAACCGCCTGTTATGCCAACGGCATGAATGTGGTGAATATAAACTATCGGATGGGGGATGGAATCTGCTATAAGCAGATGATGCAGGATATGACGGATGCAGTCCGCTATGTACTGGTCCATGCAGAAGAATGGAATATTAAAAAAACAAATTATGTGATGTGGGGCGGTAGTGCCGGAGCTCATTTATCTTTATTGTATGCGTATAATTATGATAAAGAAGATGTTATTTCATTAGTCATCACTTTGGGAGCACCTACCAGACTGGATGCTTTGGATGCCTTGTCGGGTGCAAAGCAAAGCGATATTGAAGGACTGTTGCCAATCGTTACCGGTAAACCGTGGAACAGTGACACTTCTCAGCTGGATGTCGATTATCAGCTGGCAAGTCCTTATTACGGAAAAAACTTTAAGCCTACTTTCCTGATACATGGAGAAAAGGATACGATCGTCCCGAAAGTTCAATCGGAGATGTTGAGTGATCTTTTAAAACAGAAAAATGTTCCCGATACGCTGGTTATCCTTCCTAATGGAGGGCATGGAGGTGAAAATACTCCTCTGGAAGTTTCGGAAAAGGTAAATGTGGCAATGTATAAATGGATTTTGAAATACAGCAAATAATAAAAAGAGTATACTATGAATGCAATAAATAAACTGAAACTATCTTTATCGGCAGTGCTCTTCTCCTTTTTGGGAATAGCTTGCAGTGATATAGATGATAACTTGGTGAACTATCCGGTAGTAGCGGAGGTGAATACCGTCTACTACATTGATTCGGAGTCGGGAAATGACGCTAATAGTGGAGAATCTGAATCGTCTGCATGGAAAACGTTTGCTAACATTAACCGTGTTATTTTTCAGGCAGGTAATCGTATTTTACTGAAGAGAGGGAGTGTATGGACCGGACAGGTTAGTCCTAGAGGGACGGGTACACCTTCCAATCCAATTATTCTTGGATCTTATGGCGAAGGAGAAAAACCGATTATCAATGGAAATGGTGAAGTAAAGGCGGCCGTTTACCTGAAAAACCAGTCGAATTGGGTAATTCAGGATTTGCAGGTGTCTAATTATGCGGATGTACGGGGAGATATCTATCGATGCGGGATTTTGGTCGAAAATGATAATGGAGGAACTGTCAGCAATATTAAGATTCTGAATAATACGGTTCGTGACGTGTCCGGTTCCTTCAGATATGTCGGTGCTTTTCATCCGCATCAATATGGAGGGATAGCTGTCAATGTAATAGGGCAGAATGCCACAGATAAATATGATAAGGTCTTGATTGAAAATAATACCGTAGAAAAAGCGGGACGTACGGGGATTGTTGTATGGGATAATCTTTTTGCCAGTGATCTGGAAGCTTCCACGAATGTAGTAATACGTAATAATTCGGTGAAAGACATTGATTCGGACGGTATAATCACCTATGGTTGTTATGGTTCTTTAATCGAACATAATGTAGCCAATGGATGCGGCTCTTATCGGGAGGACGGTCAGTTTAATGGCTCGGCAGCTATTTGGTGTACTCGTGGAAAGGACTGTATTATTCAGTATAATGAGGCTTATCATACGAAAGCGCTGGAGGGAAATGATGACGGAACCGGATTTGACATTGACATGGATGCTGTTAATTGTATCGTACAATACAATTATAGCCACGATAACGAGGGAGGATTTATGTTGTTTGTAGACGCGTCTAATTCGTCCGGTAGTATTGTACGCTATAATATCAGTCAGAATGATCGGAAACGTGTCTTCATGATTGCAGGAGGAGTTACTCCGAATACGCAGATTTATAATAATACCATATATTTGGGTGCGGGTGCTACTACTAAGATTATAGATCATACCTGGGATGACGGGGGAAATATCAATGCTCCTTGGCTGTTTAAGAATAACATCATTTACAATCTAGGAACAGGTGATTACAAGATTCCGGGTACAGGTGGAGTTTTTGAAGGAAATGTCTACTATGGAAACCATCCGGCTAACGAACCGGATGAAACAGGGAAGATAACAGTAGATCCGAAATTTATAAATGTTGGTGCCGGTGGAACAGGTATCAGTACACTGGATGGATATAAGCTGGAAGAAAACTCTCCGATAATGAATACGGGAGTTAAGGTTGCAAGGAATGGCGGTATGGACTTCTTTGGAAATCCGGTATCCTCTGGCGGTAAGCCTACTCCCGGTGCTCACGAATTGAATGGCACGGCTTCGGGTGAGTCTGAAATGATAGATAAACTGAATGACTGGAGTAACGCATTTTACTATTCACCCAATTTGAATCTGGACAGCAGTAATCCGCAATTCTTTGGTGGTGATGGATCCAGAGCTGTACGGGCAACTACAGATGATGGAATTATATTGTATAACCTTCCGAATATAAAGTCTGTGGAAGTCACTATGTATCTATGTGTCTGGTATCCGACGTTAACCCCGCAGAACATTAAGATATATGGTTCATACACAGGAGGTGATTTTGCTAATTACATCGAAATACCAGTTACTTATACGACAGATTCTGCTGTAGTGGAAGGCTGGCAGAAGACCACAATCAATACAGCTGGGGCCTTGCCGGAAGGAGTGAACTTTATAGGAGTCCGCATTAATGATCCGGTGAATGAGAGCTGGGCTGTTCAAATCGGTGAAGTGGCAATCACTTATGTAGAATAAAATAAAACGAAGAGAATGATGAATATTGCAATACGAATTTGGATAGTTATTTTATCCTTTGCCTGTATAACTCCTGTTTATGCGAATGATCAAAGTGGTAAAATATACTATATTGATAACTTGGGCGGCAGCGACAGTAATACCGGACTGTCGCTCGGGGAAGCCTGGAAATCTTTTAAAAACGTCAATGACCGGGAGTTTAAACCGGGTGAACAGATTCTGCTGAAATCCGGTTGTACTTGGACGGGGTCTTTGTCTCCAAGAGGGAATGGGACGGATGATTCGCCGATTATAATAGGGGCTTATGGTGAAGGGACACGTCCTGTGATCCATGGGAACGGTCAGGTAAAGGCAGCAGTATACTTGCGTAATCAATCGAACTGGGTGATTCGTCAGCTGGAAGTCACGAATCAGGCTCCGGAACGAGGTTATGTACATCGCGGAGGTATCCTAGTCGAAAATGATAATGGTGGTGTTTTGAGTAATATCAGTATTCTTGATAATTATGTGCACCATGTGACCAGCTCATTCCGTTATGCATATAATTTTCATCCTCATCAATTTGGGGGGATTGCTGTAAATGTGAACGGTTTGACCGGTACTGATAAATATAGGAATGTACTGATTGAGGGTAACAGAGTTGAGAATGTAGGACGTACGGGTATTGTTGTATGGGATCATATTTTTGCCAAATATGATGAAGCCTGTACGGGAGTCAGAATACGTAAAAACTCGGTGAAGGACATTGATTCTGACGGAATCCTTACCTATGGTTGTGACGGTGCCCTGATAGAACATAATGTGGCGGATGGCTGTGGCTCCTATCGGGAAGACGGGGGATTTAATGGCTCGGCAGCTATCTGGTGTACCCGTGGAAGTAATTGTATAATCCAGTATAACGAAGCATTCAATACGCATATGCTGGAAGGAAATGCTGATGGAACAGCTTTCGACATTGATATTGATGCAATAGACTGTATCGTGCAGTACAACTACAGCCACGATAATGAAGGAGGCTTTATGCTGTTCATCGATGCTTCTAACTCCTCTGGAGGAATTGTCCGTTACAACATCAGTCAGAATGATAAAACACGTATATTTATGATTGCCGGAGGAGTACAGCCTAATATGAAGATATATAACAATACGATTTACATATCGGAAGGGCTGGACACGAAAATCATAGAACATACCTGGGATGAGGCGGGAGATATCAATGCGCCTTGGATATTTAAGAATAACATTATCTGCAATTATGGAAGTGGTGGTTATATGATACCGGGAAAGAATGGGATCTTCTCCAACAATGTATATCATGGCAACCACCCTTCGACAGAACCTGCTGAACTTAATAAAATAACTGCTGATCCGAAATTCGTCAATCCGGGCAGCGGGAAAAGAGGAATTGAATCTCTGTCAGGTTATTATCTGAAGAAGAATTCTTCTGCCGGTCAGGCAGGTGCGGTGATCGATCATCATGGTGGTCAGGATATTTTCGGAAAGAAAGTATCGGATAGTGTACCTTCTAATATTGGGGCTGTAAACTGATTAATGACAATTTAGGATGAAGACAAGAATATTATTATGCATGGCGGTATCGCTCATGCTGACACTCTTCTCATGTCATAAAACAGAGAAAGTGTGGGTCTATGATCTGAAGGTGGAAAGTCTGGTGAATCCTCTCGGGCTTGAACAGAAGCAGCCTCGTTTAAGCTGGAAACTACATTCTGAAGAAAGAGGAGTCCATCAACAGGCATACCGCATCATCGTATCTTCGTCTGAGGAGAAACTGAAAGAAAATGTAGGAGACTTATGGGATTCGGGCAGAATCCCTTCTTCCGAAACAGTTTTAATTCCTTATGAAGGTGCGCTGTTGTCCGACAGGCAGTTTTGTTACTGGAAAGTAAGGATTGAAACCAATTTGGGTGAAGTTGTTTCATCGGAAAGAGCTTTTTGGTCGATGGGGCTAGAGACATCTGATTGGCAAGCCAAATGGATTGGTTTGGAGAGTATAGAGGCGGAAGGAGAAGATCGGAAGATGAATTTTGTTCCAGAGAATGAAGACGAACTTCGGCTGAAAAGTGAGACTCGCCTTCGTGCCCGTTACTTGCGGAAAGAGATAAAACTGGGAAAAGATGTAAAAAGTGCAATGCTTTATATCTCCGGTTTAGGCTTGTACGAAGCATATCTGAACGGCCATAAGATTGGAGATCAGGTATTAGCTCCTACTCCGACAGATTACAGTAAAACTGTTCCGTACAACACTTTTGATGTCACTTCTTATTTGAATAAAGGAGAGAATACTATAGGGGTGATATTGGGAAATGGCCGATTCTTTTCGATGCGTATTCCCTGGTTCCGTACATTTGGATTGCCTCAACTATTATCTCAGTTGGAAGTAACTTACAAAGATGATACGAAAGACACTTTCGTGAGTGACGAATCATGGAAACTTACTTTGGATGGTCCTTTGGGAGTAAATAATGAGTTCGATGGTGAAGAATATGATGCCCGTAAAGAAATGGAGGGATGGAGCACGAACGACTTTGACGATGCGGCATGGTATTCGGTTGAATTAGTAAATGCCCCCGAAGGAAAGCTGCAGGCACAGGAAAATCCGAATATTAAAGTGATGGAACATATAAAACCTCTCTCTGTTCATAAACTGGATGATGATAAGTATATTATAGATATGGGGCAGAATATGGTAGGATGGATTACGTTGAAAGTACGTGGCAAACGGGGAGACAAAGTAACGCTTCGTTATGCGGAGTTATTGAAAGAAGACGGTCATTTATATCTGGATAACTTACGTGGAGCGAAAGTTACGGATACTTATATCTTAAAGGGAGATGAAGAGGAAACATGGGAACCTAAATTTGTATTTCATGGTTTCCGTTATGTTGAAGTGTCTGGTTTTCCCGGTGTACCTACTGTTGATCATTTCGAAGGAAGAGTCGTTTATGACGAAATGAAGACCACCGGTACGTTTGAAACTTCCAATGCCATCATTAACCGGATTTATCAAAACGCATGCTGGGGTATTAAAGGTAATTACCGTGGAATGCCGACAGACTGTCCTCAACGGGACGAACGGATGGGATGGCTGGGCGATAGAACTACCGGAGCATACGGCGAAAGCTATATTTATGACAATCAGAAACTTTATGCAAAATGGCTGAAAGATATTGAAGATTCACAATTAGCGAACGGAGCATTACCGGATGTCGCTCCTAATTATTGGGAGATGTATACCAATGATGTCACATGGCCGGCTGCATATTTCACCGTTGCCGATATGCTGTACAAACAGTATGGAGATGTACGTCCCATCATCCGCCATTATGATTCATTCAAAGCATTTATCCAATTTATTCGGGATAACTATCTGAAGGATGATATCGTTATTCATGATACATTCGGTGACTGGTGTATGCCACCGGAGTCTATGGAAATGATTCATTCACAAGATCCTTCACGGAAGACTTCAGGGGAATTGCTCTCAACCGCATATTATTATCGTCTTTTGGTCTTAATGCAGAAATTTGCTTCGTTATCAGGTAATGATAAGGATATCGCCTATTATCGGGAGTCAGGTGATCGGATATTAAAAGCTTTCAATAGGAAATTCTATAATGCATCAACCGGATATTATTCCAATAATACGGTAACGGCTAATTTATTAGCTTTAATGAACGGGATGGCTCCCGACTCTGTCCGTCAGGTCGTTTTCGAACATGTTGTTGATAAGACTCTAAATGAGTTTAAGGGGCATGTCAGTACTGGACTGATCGGTATTCAATGGCTTATGAGAGGATTGTCAGACTATGGGCAACCGGAACTGGCGTATAAGATTGCCACCAACAAAACCTATCCGAGTTGGGGATATATGATTGAAAATGATGCTACTACCATTTGGGAATTGTGGAACGGCAATACGGCCGATCCGGCAATGAATTCCGCCAATCATGTAATGTTGTTGGGGGACCTTATAATATGGTATTATGAGTACCTGGCAGGCATCAGGAATGAAGCAGCCTCAACAGGATTTAAAAAGATTGAAATGAAGCCATTGCTTGTGGGGGATCTGACTTATGTCAATGCCTCTTATCAATCGATCAGAGGAGAAATCCGAAGTCATTGGAGGAGAGAAGGAACTACCTTTATCTGGGATATTGCTATCCCGGCCAACACGACTGCTTCTGTCTATCTGCCCGAAGCTGTCGGCAAGGAGATAAAAGAAGGGAATAAAGAATTGAATGACATTAAAAGTATAACCGGAGTAAGGACGGATGGCAACTGGGTTATAATTGATCTGGAATCCGGGGAGTATTCGTTTACGGTAAAACAAAACAGAATGTTAAACTGAAAATTAAAAGTTATGAGACTGAAGAAATATGATAACAATCCTATTCTGTCACCAAATTCAGCGAATGCATGGGAAAATTTAGTGGTATGCAATCCTGGTGTATGGTATGAAGATGGAATATTTTATATGCTCTATCGGGCAGCAGGTGATGATGAAGAACATATCATTCGTTTGGGATTGGCTACGAGTAAAGACGGATATGATTTTAGAAGAGCCTCTTCTCAACCGGTATTCGGACCCAGCATTGATGGGCCTGATGCCGGTGGAGTGGAAGATCCCCGTATTGTGAAATTTGATGATGAATACTACGTCACCTATGCCTTCCGTCCTTATCCTCCGGGACAGTATTGGAAGTTTCCGCATGATGTGGTATTGCGTCCGCAGTGTGGTAGTCATGCGCCCGTTTTTATTAAGGAGAATCTGGGAAATTCAGGATTGGCGGTAACTAAAGATTTCAGGCACTTCAGACGGTTGGGGAGGATTACCGAATCGGCTCTGGATGATAGGGACGCTATACTTTTCCCTGAGAAAGTGAATGGAAAATATGTACTTCTGCATCGTCCCAAACAATATACGGGTGATAAGTATAATGTTAAATATCCGTCTATTTGGTTGAAATTCTCAGATGATTTACTAAATTGGTCAGATAAAGAAAGCCATTTGTTGATTTCGGGCATAGAGAATACTTGGGAAGAAAAAATCGGCGGAAGCACTCCACCCTTGAAAACGGATGAAGGTTGGCTCGTGCTGTATCATGGAGTAGAACATGGCGGAAAGGGATATTACAGGGTAGGAGCGTTACTGTTGGACCTGGAGAATCCGCTTCGTGTGATAGGACGTACTAGAAATTATATTCTTGAGCCTGAGATGGACTGCGAGATAAACGGTTATTATAAAGGTTGTGTGTTTCCTACGGGAAATGTAATTGTAGATAATACATTATATGTGTATTATGGAGCAGCAGATAAGTACGTTTGCATGGCTACTTGTGATGTAAAAGAATTGATTCAGTATATTAAAAAAGGGGAGTAATGAATAAAGTAATACCTTTGTTGGCCATACTTTTGTGGTTTTGCACGGCATGCGGAGAGAAGAAAAGCACGTTGGTTATATCCGATCAGCCTGTATCCGCTAATTTTATGGGAAATGGAGTGGAGTGGTCAGCTTATCCGCATGGTGACTCTCCCGAAGCCGAATGGGGATACTTAATGACAGATGAGAAGTTGCAGAAAGTATGTTCCCGGCTTGACTACATGAAACCGCGTATTGTTCGCTTGATGGATGTAGCCGGATGGCGTTATTTCAAGGGAGTGGATACAAAAGGCAATCTGATAGTGGACTTTGAATGTGCGGAAGTGAAGATGGTCTGCAAGCTATTGGACTATTGTCAGAAGAATGGGATAACAGTTTTGATTGGCGATTATGGTGTACCCGGATTTTGGGGATATAAAGGCAAGGTTGACAGGGTAGATGATCCTCGTTATGTGGATATGACTATCAGATATCTTTCTTATCTGATAAAGGAACGGGGATATGATTGCATTAAATATTACATTATAACCAATGAACCGAATGGAACCTGGGCATGTACCAATGGTGATTGGGAGCAATGGAAAAGGGGAGTCAGTATGTTTGCGGAAGGGTTTAAGGCGGCAGGACTCCCATTGGAAATGTCTGCTCCCGATGTCGTTGAAATGTCTGATAATCCGGCTTCCGAATATACGGGCAGGCAGTGGGTTGAACAGACTATGATTCAGTTGGATTCAATAGTAGGCAATTATAATATCCATTGTTATGCGGATGCTTACTTTGTAAGGGACGGCCGTTTTCAGAAACATCATAAGGAAGTCGCGGATATACTCAAGACAACAGGAAAGCCTGTTATCTTCGGAGAAATAGGAGTACTTTATAAGACCGGTGAGTTGGGAGAAGAATATAAGAAGTTACTTCCACAGAAACCGTTTGCCAGTGAAGACTCCCAGCTGCATGTGTACGATTATGTCTATGGTATTGATGCCGCCGATGCATTAATACAGTCGATGAAAGCCGGATTCCAGGGAGCCAGTGCATGGATGCTCGATGATGCGATGCATACGATTGGAGATTTGGGAGACAAGAACCAACTCAAGGTTTGGGGATTCTGGAATTCATTGGGGACGGAGTTGCTGAATGATGAGAAAGAGGAAGAAATTCGTCCGTGGTTCTTTACATGGTCGCTGATGTGTCGATATTTCCTGCCGGGCATGGAAATTTTTAATCCGGAGAATGAAGAACTGTTTCCTAATTTGAGAGTCGTTGCAGGAAGAAAAGGAGAAGAGGCTACGATTGCATTGTTGAATGCTGGTGATTCAACCTATACTTTCTGTTTGAAAATGAATGTGGGTAGCAGCAAGCAGGACTTTGCTGTTTATAGCTATACGCAGACGGGGTATAAGACAGATGAAAACTCCTTTCCGGTTGCCGAATCTGTAGCCCGGGCAAAGGATTTGTTGTCGGGTGAGGAAGAAATAAAGATTCTTCCCCGCAGCTTTAAATTATATACAAATATAAAAATAGACTAAGTTATGCAGGTTACAGTTTCCTTTATTGACATAGCTGTCATAGTGGTCAGCACCGGACTTATCATTTGGTGGGCACTGAAAAAAGGCAAAAGCGGAGATTCCAAGTCATACTTTCTGGCGGGACGCAGTATGTCCTGGATAGTGGTTGGTCTGTCTCTTTTTGCTGCCAGTATTTCCAGTACAACACTTATCGGGCAGACTGGAGATGCTTATTCTACAGGGATAGCTGTCTTTAATTATAATTTAGTGGGTGTTGTTGTTATGGTGTTTTTCGCAACTTTTATTTTACCTATTTACATTAATAGCGGCATTTTCACCATACCCGAATTTTTGGAACGGCGTTTTGATGTCCGTTCCCGTTATTATTTCTCGGCTATCTGCATCATAGGGAATGTATTTTTGGATGCGGCAACCGCTTTATACGCGGCTGCTTTGATTATAAAATTGCTGGTGCCTTCTGTCGATATCCAGGTGATTGTGATTGTTTTTGCACTGCTGGCAGCTTCCTATACCATTCCGGGAGGACTATCCTCGGCTATTAATGCCGAAATTATACAAGCCTGCATTTTAATAGTAGGCTCCGTTTTGCTGGCAATATATGTAACGGTCAGTGGCGGGTTCGATTATTTGAAAGAACTGTTTATTTCGGGCGATTATATGGTCAAGCTGATTCGTCCTTTAGATGACTCTTCTACGCCCTGGCTGGCATTGATCATAGGAATGCCCATTACCGGTCTCTATTTTTGGGCAAACAATCAAACGTTGGTACAGCGTGTATTGAGTGCTAAAAATCTGAACGAGGGACGTAAGGGAGTGATGCTGAACGGAGGTATTACTCTGACTACTTTATTCCTTTTTGCTATGCCGGGGGTGATGTGCCAGAAGCTATTTCCCGATTTAGGCAGTCCCGATATGGTATATCCTGCCATGATTCTGAATTTGATGCCTGTAGGCTTGCTGGGAATAATGATAGCTGTATTGTTTGCGGCTCTCACGTCTGCATTAAGTGCAATAATGAATTCGACATCCACTCTTTTTACTATGGATTTTTATTGTAAGATAGATAAGCATGCGAATGATAAAAAGCTGGTACGTGTAGGAAGAATTGTCTCTGTCATCGTTATTGTCATAGCAGCATTGTGGGCTCCCCAGATAGGAAAATTCGGTTCAATCCTGAAGTATTATCAGGAAATGCTCGCTTATCTGGCTCCCCCTATTGTAGCGGCATTTATTGTTGGGATATTCAGCCGTCGGGTCAATGGGCAAGGAGTCTTTTTCGGCTTGATGAGTGGATTTGTGATTGCTGTTTTATTGCTATTCTTTAAAACGTCGATATTCGGTGATATGCATTTCTTGTTTATTGTTCCTATACTGTTTGTCTTTAGTATACTGGTGATGTATCTGATGAGTTTATGTTCTGCTGCTCCACTGTCGGACAAACTGAATCAGAATATTTTCACACTAGACTTTTACAGGAAAGAAACTGTTGAATTGAGTAAGATAAAATGGTATTCTAATTATCGTATTTGGGGAGTGATATTGTTGGTACTTTCAGGAATATTATTACTTATATTATCATGACAAAAGCTCTTTAAGGATAAACTTTTGTAAAGGTGTCTTCGTTTTAAGCATTTATTGTTCTATATTTGTTCTGTAGTTGGAATGGATATAGAACAATAAGAGGAATAAAATGGAAGACAAACCAAAATTCGCTTTTGTAGGTAACAGCCACATGGCATTCTGGGCACTGAATGTATATTTCCCTCAATGGGAATGTCTGAACTACGGCGCTCCCGGAGAAGGGCTGGCGTATGTCGAGTCATTTCATGAAGATACATCCGACTGCCAGGTAGTGATTCAGTTCGGGAGCAATGACATTTATCAGCTGAATGAAGAAAATACAGATGATTATGTAGAACGGTATGTGAAAGCTGTTCTTGCGGTTCCTTCCCGAAAAACGTATCTCTTTTGTATTTTTCCCCGTAATGATTATGATGATTACAGTACGGCTGTGAACAAGTTCATCCGCATACTGAATGAGAAGATAGTTGCAAAACTGACAGGGACAGGCGTCATTTATCTGGATGTTTTTGATCAATTACTGATGAACGGCAGATTAAATCCGGAGCTGACTATTGACGATCTGCATTTGAATGGAAAAGGGTATCGGATATTAAGTACGGCGCTGAAGCAGGCATTCAACGGACAGGAGCATCTATGAAATTTTATGTTAACGCTTTTGTCATGTAAATAGGTGGCATATCATTTATTTTTCCTATTTTTGCCCCATTAATCAATATGTATAACCCCCATAAAACGATGAGACGATGGAAAAAGTTATTATCAACTCGTACGAAGAATTTGAAAAGTTGGTAGGGCAACAAATAGGTGTTTCCGATTATGTGGAACTCTCTCAGGAACGTATCAACCTTTTTGCAGACGCAACACTGGATCATCAGTGGATTCACGTAGACACAGAACGTGCAAAAGTAGACAGTCCGTATCACAGTACGATTGCTCACGGTTATCTGACGCTTTCCATGCTTCCTTACCTGTGGAATCAGATTATTCAGGTGAACAATCTGAAAATGATGATCAACTACGGGATGGATAAGATGAAATTCGGTCAGGCTGTTTTGTCTGGACAGAGCATTCGTCTGGTAACTACTCTACACTCACTGACCAATCTGCGCGGTGTGGCAAAAGCTGAAATCAAGTTTGCAATTGAGATTAAGGATCAACCGAAGAAAGCCCTTGAAGGGATTGCTGTGTTCCTGTATTATTTTAATTGAGTAACGACGAAAAGATAAGATAAGGCTGTTTCCTGCAAAGGAAGCGGCCTTTTGTTTTATTTATTGGATGTAAAATATGTAAATACACGGAAATCGGTTAAAATATCAAAATAATAAGAGGTTTGTCATGATTGTGGCATCCATAAGCGCTGCTGAGTGTTTTACATATCATATATGTATTCAAATAATCATGAAGCAATTAAAAAGTGAGCGTTATGTCTTTAAGTAGTCTTTTAATCATATTTTCATCTTCTTTTATGGCATTGTTTCCGGTGATCAATCCTTTAGGAAACGGTTTTGTCGTCAATGGATTCTTTGCAAACCTTGATCCTTCACAACGAAAAACTGCTATTCAGAAACTAACCATTAACTTTATAATGATCGGTGTAGGCACTTTACTGATAGGTCATTTATTCTTATTGATTTTCGGTCTGGCGATTCCTGTGATTCAACTGGGTGGTGGAATACTTATTTGTAAGACAGCGATTGAGCTGTTGGGTGATTCCAATTCTTCCGATAAAGAAGGGACCAGCCAGAATGTGGACAGCTTCAAGTGGAAGAGCATCGAACAGAAGATATTTTATCCCATCACGTTTCCTATCAGTATCGGTCCGGGCAGTATATCCGTGATCTTTACTTTGATGGCATCTGCCAGTGTGAAAGGCAAACTGTTGCATACCGGAATCAATTATCTGGTCATTGCGCTGGTCATTATTTGTATGGCTGGGATACTCTATGTGTTTCTTTCACAGGGACAGAGGATCATTCAGAAACTGGGACCTGTAGGAAATCAGATTATTAATAAACTCGTTGCCTTTTTTACCTTTTGCATCGGTATACAGATTTCCGTCACAGGTATTTCCCAGATATTCCATCTGAATATATTATGAGTTCGGATGTTCTTTCTTTTTCTTTGCTTGGATAGCTTTCAATGTATTTTTTCTTACTGAACGTATGGCAGGAACCAACAATTCCGGTTCCATTATCTCCAGCATAGTGCGCAATTCTTGCTGTAGTTCGGGGATGGAGCAGGTCAGCTGATAGGCAAGTTTGATGCAAAGAGACTGCACTCCTGCCGGCTCATTTCTTGATACCATTCGTTCCATACAGAAATCCAGTAAGTCTACTCGTGGAGGGTCGGCTAGCTGTTGTTGGCATAGCAGGTTCAGTAACATCCTTCGTTTTCCCGAATGCGGGCAGGTAAGTGCTGCGTCTATCAGTTCGTCTTGTTTCAGAGTCAGCCATTCTACTTCAGGCTTTGAGAAGTGCGTACAAACCCACAATGCCTGATAAGAGACAACGTCATCCTCATCAAAGATCAGCCGGTAAATTTCCTCTCTGAGCCGTTCGTCTTCTTTTATATAATGAAGTAGTTCCCGTATATTCTCTATATGGAAGCGTGTGGCCAGTTGTGTGCGTAAATCCATTTTTATTTTGGGTTCAGTATCTTATTTTTTATCGTCGGCCAGTTGTAAGTGCAGGATTGGATACGGCTTGCCCATGCTGTCTGTTTCATCCCGTCCGATGATCTCGAATCCCAGATGCTGATAGAACCGGAGAGCCTGGTCGTTGTCTTCGTTTACATCCACCTTGTCGATCTGTTTCTGGCGGATGGCATACTCTATCAATCGCTTTCCGTACCCCTTTCCCTGTTCGTCGGGGTGTACAAACAGCATCTCGATCAGTTCATCACTCAATCCCATGAATGCGGCAATCTTTCCGTGAGAGTTGCGGATGATAAAGAGCTCTACTGCCGGCAAATAGTGGTTGCGTATCAGTGGCTTATAGAACTGGATACTCTCTTCTGTCAGAAAGTGGTGCGTGGTACGCACAGACTTCTCCCACAGCTGTATCAGTTCATCGTAATCCTGTTCGGTGGGGCGTGCTATATTGGGAATGTAGTAACATTCATGATCATATATATTCCCGTTATAGGTAAGTTCTGCCTGATGAAGTGTACCTTCGTAGATAAATCCGTTTCGCTTCAGCACTTGTTGCGAACGTTTGTTGTGCGGATAACAGTTGGCAGTGATGAGGCTGAGCTGTAGTTCGTTGAAGCCATAGTTGAGCACGGCTTGCACTGCTTCCGACATGTATCCTTTTCCCCAATACGGTTCGTCCAGCCAATATCCCAGCATACGTACCTGAGGATTTTCCCGTTTCGGATCGGGTACGATGCCGATGGAAGCTATCAATTGCTGTGTATCTTTTAATGTAACAGCCCATATACCTTCCTGTCCTATAAATGCGCCGTGAAGGATTTCACGGGATTCATTCAACGTCTTGTGGGGAGCCCATCCGGCATTATTTCCCAAATTGGGGTTCTGGCAACAGGCAAAGAATGCTTCTGCGTCATTCTCCTGAAAAGGGCGCAGTAGCAGACGTTTCGTTTCGATATTCGGGCATAGAGCCGCTTCGGTTCTTTCTGCTTCCGGTTCTTTCTTGTATACACATTCCAAACGATTTCCGTCGGGGTCGAGTACAACGCTCTCAAAGTATCCGTCGCCCGAAGTGCGTGGTTCACCTGCTATGGTATACCCCTCGGAGCGCATTTCTTCCGTAAAGCGAAGAATCTCCTCCTTGCTGGGAAATGTGAACGCAAGATGTGTCAGTCCCCGCCTGTTTTCCTCTATCGGGGTATTCTGCACATCTACCCGACTCATCAACTCCAGAGTGGGACCTTCATCAAAAGAGATAAAGTATGATTCGAATCCCTTCTTGGGATTGATATATTTCTCATTACTTGTCCCGCCCAGAAAGCGGACATAGAAATCTTTTAATTCTTCCAGACGGAAAGTCCAGATGGCGATATGATGTAGCTTCATAAGAATCGTAGTTAATGTTGTTATACTTCTATTTTATTGATGCGTCACATATTCGTAAACGATACGTGAGATGTCCGCAATGATTTTACTGTTCTCCTGATTACTCTCTTCGGAATCTTTGACGAAGACAGCTATACTGTAAGCGTGTCCGTCGGGCAGGAGGACGAAGCCGATATCATTGCAGGCTACCTGTTGTCCTTTGGCATTGCGGTCACCCGTCCCCGTCTTGTGGCCGATTGTAACTTCTTTGCCGAGCAATGGGGCAACCAGTCGATCTTGTCCGGTCTGGCATTCTGTCATGGTCTGATAGATGAAGTCTTTGTATTCCTGTGGGAACAGTGCTTCTTTACGGAATATCTCCAAGAGTCTCGCCGCGGCCAGCGGAGTAGTCCAGTTTTGATAACACAGACTTTCGTCTTGGTGCATATCGTTTTCCGTGCAGACAATGGCACAATCCGTAACGCCTAGAGAATGGATGTACTGGTTCACCGTATCTACCCCTCCCTGATATTGAAACAGAATATCACAAGCATTGTTGTCACTTTGTTGCAGGGTGTATTTTAATAAATCCGCAATGTCTATATTGAATCCTCCCTGTGGAAAACTATCCCGCAGCGGACTATAAGTATCGGGTTTTAAATCCTCTTTCTTTATGGTCAGTTCAAAGTTCAATGACTGTTGCTGCTTTCCCATATAATCAGCCAATGCCAACGCCTGATGAAATTTGAATACACTCATCAATGGATAATGAATGTCATTGTTGACAGTTACCGTATCTTTTCCGTCGATAATGACGGCAATACCTATTTCAGCTTTCTTGCCTTTGATAGCCTGTTTGAGTTGGTCCTCTAGAGAAAGATTCTGTGCACAGATAATAGTGGGGATCAGACAGAGAAGCAGGATGAATGAGCGCATACTAATTTTTTCATTAATTGGTTTGTATTTGGGTCTTAAGAGTCACAAAGATATAAATACTAATTTTATCAGCAAAGAAAACGGATAATTTGATTTATGAAGTTGTTTCCGTGAATATCGCATGAGTAAGAAACAGGCTGAAAATGAAATAAATGAAAGAATATTCGGGACTTTTTGAGACAACCAAAGTGACAAATTGAGACTACAACCCGTCTGAAATTTTCTGCATCTAAACACTTCTTCCTACTTTTGAGTCACATTAATAAAAACAGGAAAGGTTATTGAGATGAAAGAAAAATGTATAAACATATTTGATAGTCAATGTACGAATGCCGTGTTTTTCGTGCTTCGTGTGCTGGGGCTGTTCTTTTTATTTGTTTGTCCTGCATCGGTACATGCCAAAGAGAATGCTGCGATTGGTTATGATGATCACACTTATGCTGTTTTGCCGGTATTCGTTCTGTTCTTTATCACATTTATACTGGTAATTGTATTCCTTTCCGTTTCCCTTATTCATTGCAGACGTAAATTGCGGCAATGCCACGAAAATCTGTTGCGCTGTATTACCGAAAATCTGGAATTGAAGAAAAATATCCCCAATTCGGAGCGTACTAATCTGTTCAACCTCCCCGACATCACTCCCGAAGAATTTATCAAAGTAATGGACATGATGTTGAAAAGAATGATAAAAAATAGATAATTTGACACGTAAAGCCATATTTTACATTACTTTTGTGAGCAATTATTATTGAACACACAAAGCGACTGAAATATGAATAACCTTTATCGGACGGTTCTCTTTATGTGGCTGGTTGTAATGACCAGTCTGATGGGAACACCTTCCCATGCAGAAAATAACTCTTCACTGGACAGCATCCATACAAAAGAATATATTGAGAAAATAAGTATTACCGAACCACATCGGGCATTAAAGTTGATAGACGAAATGGAGACACATCGACAGCTTCCCCAGTTTCGGCTTGATAAATTGCGTAGCATAGTCTATCAAAATGGGTTGAACATGTTTCGTATGGCCCTTACCTATTCACTGAAAGCCTACCGGAATGACTCCGTACGCCGCCATCCGGATGAAGCGCTGGCATTGCTTGAACTCATTACTGATCAGTATAATGTAACAGGAAACTATACGGAAAGTACCCGTCTGGCTGTAGAAGGTATCGAACTCGCCAAGCAAACAGGTAATAAAAGATCGGAAGCCAATCTCCTGCTTTATCTCGGAATAAATAAGTGGTTCATGGGACTGAAAGACGAAGCGGACGAGTACGTGGAGCAAGCTATACAGATGCAGGAACAGGTTGTCGGGGAAAGCCGTGAATGGGGACTTGTGGATGACCTTATCTATATCTATGGCATGAAAATCACCTTTGCAATCGAAGACAAGAAATATCAGAAAGCGATAGACCTGTTGCCTCGTTATGAGAAACTGATGGAGCAGTTGAGCGTATGTCCCGATCTTCCCGACGGAATATGTGATATGCGATGGGCAAGTGCTTATGCCTCCTATGCTTATATCTTCGTGACGAACGGACAGCCGGACAAGGCTGCGGAGTTTTACCGGAGATTCGAGGAAACGGATTATGCCTCCACAGACGATGGCAATCAGATGCGTTTCGATTATCTTATCGCTACCGGACGCTATCGTGAGGCACTTAAGCACATTTATCATGACAATCAACTTTATCAGGCGCAAGGGGATACGATCAACTATATTTATATAGAACAAAATCTCGGTCAGGAAGCGCAAGCATATACTGGTCTGGGCGATTATCAATCAGCGGCCCGGGTTTACCGACAGATGTACGTTCTCTCGGACAGCTTGCGGATACGCGAAAAACAGAACGGAGTGCTGGAGTTTGCCACCATCTACGAGACTAAAGAGAAAGAAGTGCAGCTGATGCAGCAGGCTTCCCAGTTACGGAACAGTCGAATGATGCAAGTCTTTTCCGCCTGCATCATTGGATTACTTGGAATATTGCTATGGCGTAATATCCGTCATACCCGCATTGTCAAGACAAAGAATGAAGCGATGGTTGGTACAATCGAAAATTTACTGGGATATAAGGATGAACTTTTCCGTAGGAAAGAAGAGAATCTGATGCTGAAAGAACAGTTGCAGGCAGCAGAAGATGAACTGCAAAAACGGGAAGGGGTAGAAGTGGCATTGGCGGAAGAAGAAAATTCTGTGGAAGAGGAGAATAATGAAACCATTGCCAATGGACAGGCGCTGTTCGACAAGGCGGAGCGTGAAATCATTAACCACCGGCTTTACTTGCAGCCGAACTTTTCGAGAGCTGAATTGATGAAACGAGTGCGTATCCCTAAGAATAAGTTTGCATTGCTTTTCAAGCAATATGCCAATACTGGCTTTTTACAATATATCAATAACCTTCGGCTGGAATATGCTGCCCGAATGCTGAAAGAACATCCGGAATATGCGATAGAAGCCATAGCCGGAGAGTGCGGAATCCCGAACAAACAGACTTTTTACCGTCTCTTTCTTGAACAGTACGGTATGACTCCTGCCGAATATCGCATGAGTAAGAAACGCTCTGTAAATAAATGATATACAAAATAAATGGTACTTTTTGAGACTATAAGAGTGACAAATTGGGACTACAACCTATATCCAAATCTTTGAAGCAAAGCACTTCTTAGCTACCTTTGTCCTGCGTTAATAAAAACAGGAAGTTTGGATTATAGTTGTCTGTAAAAGTAACGCCGTTGAAACAAAGTTGAGGAATTACAAATAAAACAATTCGGATGATAAGATAGAGGTGATTTCTTTTTATGAATTCTCAAATACTGCCGGTGTCATGATTGGGGTATTAATTAGTTGATTGTGCCTGTGTTTGTAAAAGACAACCGGCAGGCATATACAAGTAGGGGAGCTTGACGAAATGATGGCAACATTCCTTTAGGAATTGTTGTCATCATTTTTTTTTAAAAGATATAAATACTAATTTTATCAGCAAATATTTACTTGGAAATAGTAATCCTACATAAGAATTATCTATTTTTGTCGGTAAACAAAATAATAAGCCTTCTATATGTTAAAATGTCATTCAGAGTTGTTTAAATCGTCGGTGAAGTTGGCGGATGGTTTAAGATTGAGTACAAAAGAAGAATTGAAAGATGTAGCACAGTTACTTCTTCTTCCCATTCCTTCAAAATTGCGAAAAGAAGAGTATGTATCCTGTCTTGCAGAAGCTGTTCTGACTTGTCCGGATATATGGATTCCGCAGTTGACACATTATGAATGGTTGCTCCTTCAAAAATTGGTGAAAGCAGGAGCCAATACCTATGTGGAAGAACCTAATATGATAATGACGAGTACATTAGAATTACTTTCTTTTGTTGCGACCGACCGTGGTTTGAACGGAGACAAGATTCGTTATATGATTTGTGATGAGTTGCGTGAAGCGGTTGCTCCCCATATTGATAAGTTTTTGACATCAACGGAAGAGAACAGCCGTTTTGTGCTGGAGCAGTATGCTTTAGGAATTTTAAATCTTTATGGTCTCTTACCTTATACAGAATTCTTGAAGCAACTGACCGGATACTTGAAGGGTTCAATGACAAAGGACGAAATTGCTAAAGGTTTATCAAATTCAATGTTGATGAGACAACTGACGTTTGATATAGAAGATATATATAATTCTGTTATGTATGTTCGATCTCCCTTATTATTGGAAGTTGAGGACTTAGAGGAAAGATTATATGCACATCGTGCTATAAAAAGTTTGAAGAAGTTTACCATCGAAGAGGTTTTGTCGGCTGGAACGATGCCTGTGTTCTATATTTCCAATCCGCATTCGGATCAACTGAAAGGATTTATGATGAGGAAATTAGGTTATAATGAAGAACTGGCTGAGGCCAAGATACAGTGGCTGTGGTATGCAATACAGATGGACGAAAATCCGATGTCTGCTATTGTTTCGGCAATAGACACGAAGGTTCTTTCTATGCAAGAACTTCAGGAAGTGGTTGGAATAGCTGTAAACTATTGTAATGATTGTCCCCGTTGGTTCTTGAAAGGTCACTCGTCCACCGAAGCATCTGCTTTACTTGGTAGGGGTGAATCGGTGAAAACTCCTCCTCGTATCGTTGCCGGACCAACGATGAAAGCAGCAGGCATGGATATCACTCCTAAAATGCAAACAATGGTTGATGGTATGTTTTATGATACATTCTCCGGAACGAAAATCGGACGGAATGATCCTTGCCCTTGTGGGAGCGGAAAGAAATATAAGAAATGTTGCGGCAGGGATAACTGAAAAGGGACTGTTCGTAGAGATGCTATGTCGGTATAGGCGGACTGTTCTTTGAAAGATTGTGTTGGAGATTAGAGGAAAATGAGCTTTAGGGAGATTCGGGATATTGTGCAAGAGAATTAGGCAACCTTTTCCCTTACGGTTGTGAATTGTCCCGTTTTTCACGTAAAAAACGGGACTTTTTATTACCTTTGCAGCGTTATTAGCGGTTTGATCATGAATATAACAAAAGAGATAAAGGAATTAGTTCGTAATTTTTCTGATGATTATGTATTAACTGCATCAGATTTTGACTTTGGTCCACAAAGTAAAGCGGCTGTGGTCAAGGCTTTGAATCGTATGGCGGATTCCGGTGAGTTGATGAAACTGTCCAAAGGAAAGTTCTACAAGCCACGAAAGACACAGTTCGGCATATTGAAGCCTTCCGTCTACCAAATAGCCAAAGATTATATTGAGCGTGATGGAAAGCTGATAGGTTATATTACAGGGTATTCTGCCTACAATGCGCTTGGGCTGACGACTCAAATTTCCTCTTATATTCAGATAGGTACAAACAAATACCGCCGTGCTGTGAAACGAGAGAAATATACCATTTCATTTATATTGCAGCCTAATCCGATTACACGGAAAAACATAGAAGTATTACGCATTTTGGATGCAATTCGTTTCATCCGCGAAATACCCGGCACATCACCCGATGAAGCTTGTTTGCGGTTGAAAGAAATAATAAAGGAATTGGATGATGAACAAAAAAAAATACTCGTAAAATGTACCTTGCAATATACAAGCTATGTACGAGCGTTGTGTGGTGCTATTCTGGAAAATACAGGTTGTGATAAAGAACTATTGGGTATTATCCGAAAGTCTCTAAATGGCATAACTGAATACAAATTGCCACTATCTGCATCAGTATTACCCACGAAACAAAATTGGAAAATATATGAACCTACACGAAAATAAGAAGCTGTTTACGGATGCTGTACTTGCCGCAGCGGAACAGTTGGATATAAAGGCTGTATATATAGAAAAGGACTATTGGATAACACGGTCTTTGAAACTGATGGCACAAGATTCAAATGCAGAAAGAGCTATATTTAAAGGAGGTACTTCGCTTTCCAAAGCCTACAAAATTGGTAACCGATTTTCTGAAGATATAGATGTAGCTATTTCAGATGCAAATTCCTTAAGCGGCAATCAGTTAAAGATGCTTATTAAACGGATAGCCAAAGAAATGACTGTCGGACTGGATGAATTTGTCGTACAAGGAGTAACGAGCAAAGGTTCCAGATACTATAAAGCGATGTATGCTTATCCGAATATACTTGGCAAAGCCATCAAAGAAATAGTAAATGTCGGACAACTGTTAGTTGAAATCAATTCATTCGCCAATCCCTATCCGTATGAACAAAAGGTAATAGAGTGTTTCATCAGCGATTTTTTTAGGCAGACGGGAAACGACAATCTTATCGAAGAATACGATATGAGACCATTTTCAATGAATGTGTTGGATAAAAGACAGACATTTACGGAAAAGCTGGTATCGTTGATCCGTTTTTCATTGTCGGATAAATATATGTATGACATGGCAGCAAAAATACGCCATTTCTACGACCTGCATTATCTTTTGCAGGATAAAGATTGTGTTGTATATCTGCATTCTGAACAATTTTGCCAAGACTTTGAGAATCTGTTACAGCATGATAAGGAAACATTCGACAAACCGGAAGGATGGACGGAGAAGCATTTAGGTCAATCGCCTTTATTGGTGGATTTTCCAACAATCTGGAGTGAACTGAAAAATACTTATGTTAGGGAACTGCCGGGTATAGCATTTTCTGCTATCCCGAAAGAAACTGTTGTTGCACATAGTTTTATGGATATAGTGGAGATATTTAAGCATAATTATTTTTAAGATTTTTAGTAGCCTTGTTGGCTTGGTATGGTAAAGTTCTTACCTTTGTAAGGTCATCAAAATAAGTGTTCATGAAGAAGTCTATAAAACATTTGCCCAAGCGAACGCAGGAAGAACTGACAGTTCTGCTGGACTTAGTCTGCAAAAGCGTCGATAACTGTCAGATGATTATCCTGTTCGGGAGTTATGCCAGGGGTAATTATGTTTTATGGGATACTAAAATAGAGTTCGGTGTTCGTACCTCGTATCAGAGTGATTATGATATTCTTGTCATCACCAACGGAGCAGTCAAGCGGGCAGAAAGAAAGCTGGAGCGTATCACTAACAAATATCATGATTTGTTTGAATACCGTCGTCACGCTTTTCCGCAATTCATTGTCGAACATATAAATACGGTTAACAATAATCTGGAGGTTAGCCAGTATTTCTTTACAGATATTGTAAAAGAAGGAATTTTGCTTTACGATAGTGGCAAATATCAATTGGCTAAACCACGGAAGTTGAGTTTTAGGGAGATTCGGGATATTGCACAAAATGAATTTGATAAACTTTTCCCTTATGCTTGTGACTTCCTAACTGGTGTAAAGGATTATTTTATACTTAAAGAAAAATACAACCTTTCTGCCTTTATGCTTCATCAATCCTGTGAGAAACTTTATAATACTATATTGATGGTTTTTACGAATTACCGTCCGAAAAGTCACAGACTTCAAGATCTTGGTGGAATGGTAAAGCGCTTTTCGATGGAACTGGTAACGGTTTTTCCTCAAAATACGGATGATGAAAAAGAGTGTTTCGATCTGTTATGCCGAGCCTATATCGAGGCCCGCTATAACAAAGATTACAAAATTACACGCGAACAGCTGGAATACTTAATTTCACGTTTAGAGATTCTAAAGGAAATGACTGAACGTCTTTGCAAAGAGAAAATTGCAGAATATAATGCGATGGCGGAAAATGGTTGAACACACGAAAAATTTTAAAGTCTTATAACTTTGCATCCGTCTGGCTGTCACTCCCTATAAATTAAAAAGAAGAATATATCTGTCATCTGTCACCGATTTCATTCTAACTATCAGATTATAAATAGTTAATGATGTGACAGCAGTGGGTGACAGCACTGTGATGGCAATTATGCTGTCACCCTTGTATTTGTGATTCGGGATATGTTTTGAAGTCGTTGATTTCATCACGGTATGTAACGATCTTTTCTACTGTAAGAAACAGTTTGTTTTGCAGTTTGAAACTAAAGTTCCCAATGCTTGAAACCATAGTTCCAAAGGCTTGAAACTAATGATTCCAAGCTGTTGGAACTAAAGTTTCAAGCCTTTGAAACTATGGTTTCTCTTCGCTGAAACTATGGTTTCAAGGCGATGAAACTAATTCAGTGCTATAACCTTATCATGACCCAGCTTAGATTGCTTCTTTAGGGTCAGCCTTTTCTATATTAAACTTTCGTTTTTTCTTGTCGGTCCCGGATATAATGAGTAATTTAGCAGTCTCAACGACACGAAGACGCTGACACAAACAACCTATTATTATATAAATGAAAATTACCCAATTCCGTAAAAATGGAGATACAACAGCGCTCAGCGTAATGGATCTTGAAAAACTGGTAAACAAAGTAAAAACAGAGATAAAATCCCGTCCGGTTTCCACTTTCAGAGAAGAATTAAGATATATGCTTCCAGATGATCGGTGTATGTTTGCCGACAAGCTTCCCGAGATAATTCCTGCCGCAGAATTTAGAAAAGTAAACGGGCAGAAGCAGATGAAAGCGTACAATGGTATTATTGAACTGACTGTCGGTCCCCTGTCCAATAAATCGGAGATAGCTTTGGTGAAACAAAAAGCGAGTGAACAACCGCAGACCCGTTGCGCTTTTATGGGTTCGAGTGGAAAAATGGTGAAGATATGGACCACTTTTACTCGTCCGGATAACTCACTGCCCAAAACACGGGAAGAGGCGGAACTGTTTCACGCTCACGCCTATCGGCTGGCCGTGAAATGTTATCAGCCCCAAATCCCGTTCGATATACTTCCCAAAGAGCCGACTTTGGAGCAATATTCGCGATTGTCTTATGATCCCGATATTATGTATCGTCCGAATTCCGTGCAATTTTATCTCTCGCAGCCCACAGCGATGCCCGAAGAGACGACTTTCCGGGAGGCAGTGCAGGCAGAGAAGTCTCCGTTGACTCGTGCCGTGCCGGGATATGATGCAGAAAATGCTTTTTTGATGCTTTTTGAAGCTGCTTTTCGGAAAGCTTATACAGATCTTAGCGAAGCAGGCCTCCAATTACGGGAAGATAAATGGCAACCATTGGTCGTACAATTGGCCAAAAATTGTTTTGCTTCGGGATTGCCTCAGGAAGAAGTCGTGAAACGTACCGTTTTTCATTTCTATATGTATAAACAAGAAGTGTTGATCCGGGAGATGATTGGCAACGTATATCTCGAATGTAAAGGTTTCGGCAAAAATATCAGTCTGAGCAAAGAGCAACAGCTAGCCTTACAGACCGAAGAATTCATGAAACGCCGTTATGAATTTCGCTATAACACACAAATCGCCGAGGTGGAATATCGGGAAAGGCTGTCTTTCCGTTTTCGCTTCAATCCTCTCGACAAACGGGCGCTGAATAGCATTGCCCTAGATGCACAAATGGAGGGTATTCCACTGTGGGACAGGGATATCAGCCGTTATATCTATTCAAATCGCGTGCCTGTATTCAATCCGTTGGAGGATTTTCTCTATCGACTTCCCGGATGGGACGGTAAAGACCGTATCCGTGAATTGGCAGCTACCGTTCCTTGCCGGAATCCGTATTGGACAGACTTGTTTCACCGCTGGTTTCTCAATATGGTTTCTCATTGGAGAGGGTATGATAAAAAATACGCGAACAGTGTTTCGCCATTGCTGGTCGGGGCGCAAGGGACGCGAAAATCTACCTTTTGCCGGAGTATAATGCCACCTTCGGAACGTTCCTATTATACTGACAGCATTGATTTCTCGCGAAAGAAAGATGCGGAACTTTATCTCAATCGTTTTGCGCTCATCAATATTGATGAATTTGATCAGGTCAGTTCGACACAACAGGGCTTCTTGAAACATATTCTGCAAAAGCCTGTGGTAAATATGCGGAAACCTCATGCCAGTGCCGTGCTCGAAATGCGCCGGTATGCTTCATTTATCGCTACGAGTAATCAAAAAGACCTGTTGACCGATCCTTCCGGTAGCCGTCGTTTCATCTGTATCGAAGTGACGGGAGTGATTGACACGAATCGTCCGATAGATTATGAGCAGCTTTACGCGCAAGCCATGTATGAATTGGAACATGGCGAACGCTATTGGTTCGACCAGGAGGATGAAAAGATTATGATGGAAAACAATCGTGAATTTGAGCAAGTTCCTCCGGAAGAACAGCTGTTTTTCCGGTATTTTCGTGCTGCACAACCTGAAGAAGGGGAGTGGTTGTCTCCGGCGGAGATTATGGAAGATATTCAGAGAAATAGTTCGATACCGATGTCTGTGAAAAGGGTCAATTCATTTGGAAGAATACTGAAAAAGCAGGAAATCCCCTCCAAACATGTACGTAGCGGTACGCTTTACCATGTCGTAAAGTTAGTGACCGGGTAGCGGGAACAAATAATAAATGTATGATTGCATTGTGACGGCAAAAATGCCGTCACAATGCAATCACCTCCTGCTGTCACGGGCTGATTCGTTCATAATGAGTCTGTTATGTCCCGTTTGGTGACAGATGACAGCAACTTACCATATATATTCTTCTGTGTAGCGTTGGTAAGCAGGCTCTTCTTTTATTCCTTTGTTACGAAACAATTGTTTTATATAAGCTTGATCTTTGGGCATAAGGCCTCGTTCTCCACGATAGAGTCGGTAATATCCTGTTTTCCCATAGTGTCCCACCAACTGTGATCGGATACTGACTGCGTCTTCATAAGGAATCCTGTCAAGCAACCGTTTAAGTCCCCATGTTACATGAACTTTTACAGCCGTTTTAAAACACTCGCATTGATTCCCGTCCGCAGGATAGCGTGTCGGATTAACGCTGGTGATATAAAGATAGTCGGCTCCGTTATATTGTGCAGCTATGTGGCGTAGGCATTTGGAGGCTTGTGGGCATTGGTCGTTGAAGCAACGGGCAAAATTGTAAGGGACAGACAGGCTGTCGCGTTCTTCTTTCATTTGTTGACTTTGTTTTATTTATGATAGCAAGGGATACAAGTTTTGTATTCTCTACAAATGTAAGGCTTTCTTTCAAGAATGAGAAGCAAACGTACATATAAATCAAATATTTTTATGTACGTTTGCATTAGAAACAATACTGTGAACCGGTATGTATGTAAAGCTAATAAAACAGAACTGACATGAGTACTTTTCGTTCCATAGAAGAACTGGTCAAGAGCCTCGACCGGGAGAAAGAACTTCTGAAAGAAATGTTTGCCAAACGGAAATCACTTTCGTTTCGTTACGATTATGCGCTCGAAATGACCGAATACAAAGAAGAGCGTATCCGCTATCTGATAGATTATGGAGTGATTCGGGATACGGGCGACTTTCTGGAGATGGAGGATATCTATCTGAAATTCTTTGAAGATGTGCTCGAAGTCAATGAAGAAATCAATGTCTCTTTCGTGCAGGATTATCTTACGCGGCTGAATGAAAACATAGATTATTACTTGAAGGAGAACAATGAACAGCGCAAATACAATTACCAGCGGGAAGTGAAACGCTGCTTGAAGAACATCGCTCTTACCACCGTCCGCAATGTGATGGACCTGAAAAGGAACATGGACAACACCTATAAGAACGAACCCAATTACAGGATTAAAAAGACCAAACTTTTCCGGTTGGACGAGAAACGGAATAATATCGCCCTGCTGATTCGCAAGAGTGAAGAGTTGATAGACTACGGGCAGCCTACTTTTTTCCGGGTGGCGATGGATGTACAGATGCGGAATGTGGTGAGCGACGTGAAACTGCAACTGAATGATTCGTACCATAATCTGATTGAAATACAAAAACAAATCATCCATTACCTGAATCTGATTGATTATCAGAACCGTATTCTGGAGAAAGTGAAGAAACTGAAATATCTGAAAGATCAGTTTCTGTTGGAAGAACATACGGATATCCGCCAAGTAATATCACAAAAGAATCCTGTCTGGATGGAGCCCCAGGTAGGCTATCGCATCAAACTTTCCATCGATTATCTGCGAACCTCCGATGAGGCTTTCCAACTGATGCGGAAACTGGCAGCCCGGCAAAAGAACTCTTCACGGGGGATGAAGCAACTGGCGGACGCCATCCCGGAGGAATATCTGGACGGTCAGTCGCAAAGGATAGACAGCGTAAATTTGCAGGAGGTGCATAATGCCTTCCTTGCGTCCAGTGCCCATCTGTTCTATTTTGTGATGAACTATCGCTACCGGAAGGAAGTGACTCGTGGTGAGAAATTAATCTTTTTCTGCCAGTTGGCTTCGCAGTATGCCGACGAACTTCACTTTACGGATACTTACGAAGTTTCCGGTGAAGTGGAGTACCCTTTGATTTATTCCAGATGATGAGTAGTGTTGAATATGAAATAACGAGTGATCATGAAATATACCGAAGAAATATTTAATATACTTAGCAAAGGCGGTTTCATCTCTTCCAACAGTGTCTCTGCACAGGTGAAACGCCTGTATGACGCTATAGAGGAAGACCTGCCCGATTATTACGATTACTATAAAGGCATCGGATTCTATCTCGAAGGAGGTGACGGCTACTATTACTTTGCCCGCAAAGAAGCGAAAGTTGACTTGGAACGTAAACTGGAAGCTGCCCAAAAGTGGATTGATTATCTGAGCTTTCTGAAAACGTATCATTCGGCATTCGGACCGGGTTTTCTGTTTCGGGCTGCCGATATTGAGATTCAGATAGGATGTGATATCGAACTGAAAGAAAAGGCTTCCAAACTTTTTACGGATAAGAAGAAGTTTGATGAAGTAGTGGGCAAGCTGCTGAAGGAATTGGAAAGCATGGGACTGATAGAGAAAGAGAACGAACTTGACGGGACCTATAAGGTGTTGGCTGCTTTTCATTATATAGAAGATTTGATTGATTGTATCACAATTTCGGAGGAGGTGCAGAATGAGATACCTGAGTAAAATTGTTTTTCTGAACAGTGCCCATATACCGTACGCAGAAGTGAAACTGGACGGAAATGTGCATTTCATCGGTACGCAGGGAGTGGGGAAGAGTACGCTGCTTCGTGCCCTGCTCTTTTTTTATAATGCCGATAAACTGAAACTCGGCATCCCGAAAGAGAAGAAAAGTTTCGATGCTTTCTACTTTCCATACGGTAACTCCTATATAATATATGAGGTGATGCGTGAAAACGGTGCTTATTGTGTGGTAGCCGCCAAATCGCAGGGAAGAGTGTTCTTCCGGTTTGTGGATGCACCGTTTCAGCGGGACTGGTTTATTGATGAACGCAATGCCGTATATGCCGAATGGGGGCGTGTCCGTGAACATATAGGTCCGAAGATTCAGATGACTGCGCAGGTGACGAGCTATGAGATGTACCGTGATATTATCTTTGGCAATAATCGTAAACAGGAAATGATACCTTTCCGGAAGTTTGCCATCGTAGAAAGTGCCAAATACCAGAATATTCCACGTACCATTCAGAATGTTTTTCTGAACTCCAAGTTAGATGCCGACTTTATAAAAGATACCATTATCCGTTCGATGAGCGACGAGGATATCTCTGTTGATCTGGATTTCTACCGTAGCCAGATTAAGGAGTTCGAGCAGGAATACAGGGATGTGATGTTATGGTTCGAGAAAAATAAGAATGGCGAAATACCTGTCCGGAAGATGGCGGGGAAAGTGATGAATGCTTATCGGGACTTGATTTATACGCATAAGCAGATTGATGAAGGACGTGCCGAACTGAACTTTGCGGAGAAGCGGACTTTGCAAGATATTCCACAGGTGAAGGAGGACATTTCCCGGAAGGAGACGGAACGGGAACGCTTGTTGCGGCTTATTGGAGAATTGCAGCAGAAGTACACCAAAGAGCGCGACGGATTGATTACGGATATCGGTGTAATCAATGATTTGCTGAAACAGATACGCGATAAACGTTTGCATTATGAACGGCTGCAGATAGATGAAATGATCCGGCGGGTGTCTCGTGAAGAATTACTGAATCAGGAATTGGAACAGGTGCGAGGAATGAAGGCGGAACTGACAAAGGCGTATGAGGATGTGATAGGAAAATATCGTTTACTGTCCGATAATCTGGAGGCTGATTTCCGTACGTTTGAGAATACTCAGCAGGCACGAATCTTTGCTCGGAAATCGGAGATTGCGGTGAAGCAAGAGGAGCTGATGCAGCAACTTCGCATGGAAGAGGAAAAAGTAAGAGCGGCGCAGGAGGAGAAGATTCAGACAGTAGATAATCGGATGCACCAGTTGCGTGACGAGCAGGCAGAGTGGAATCTGAAACTTCAGAAAGTGCGATACGAGCGTCCTCATCAGAAAGAAATGGAAGATTGTGAGGAGGGTATCAATGAATTGCGAAAGAAAGATAAGGAACTGGAACTCGGCATTCGCCAGCAACAAGCGGATATCAACCGATTGAGGCAGGAATGTGAGTGGAAAGTAAAAGAACTGAAATGGGAGTATCAGACGAAAACGGAAGATATACGAAAAGAAAGAATAGGGGTTGAAGAACAGCTTCAAGTATTGGACGTGTTGATTGAAAAACGTAAAGGCTCTTTGTGCGAATGGCTGGAACTGAATAAACCGGGTTGGCAGGAGACGATAGGTAAAGTGGCGAATGAAGAGTCGGTATTGTATAGCAATGAATTGCATCCCCAATTGTTGAAAGAGGAAACTACCTTGTTTGGAGTTTCACTCAATTTGTCGGCTATCGAGCGTTCGGTCCGTACTCCCGAAGAAATCAAACAGGAGCGTAACGAACGGCAAGCGGCATGGCAGCTTTGTACGGATCGCCTGAAGAGACTGGCGGAGGAAGAGACTGAGGCTGTTTCTTTGTTGGAGAAAAAATACTCGAAGCAGATACGTGTCATTCTGGAAGAACAACATTTGAAGGAAGCCGAACGGATGCAGATACCTGCCAAACTGAAAAACTGGCAGGCGGAATATGCCTCGTGGAAGACAAAGGAAGAGGAATGGAAGCGAAGCCGGACGGAGGAATTTCGGGTGAAACAGGAGGAGACGGCTCATCGGATATATGTGTTGGAACAGGATAAGAAGAAAGTACTGGCTGAACGTGAGAAACAATTGAAAGTGTGCCAGAAAACATATAAGGATGGTAAAGCGGAATTACAGAAGGAACAGGAAGTGTTCGTTGCCGGTGTGCAACAGGAAATTGATACTCGAAAGCTGCAAACGGAAGAACGGAAACAGGAACTGAAACAAGCGCAAGAGAATGAACTGAACGGAAGAGGAGCGGATACGACTACGATCCGGAAGTATGACGATCGGCTTACTGAAATCCGGAAGGAACTGGATTATATTCATGAATACCGTCCGCAGGTGCTTTATTATGAAAGGGATAAAGCGGAGCTTTTTGATAAAGAACCGGCTACGAGAAACCGGAAAAAAGAACTGGACGCGAAACTTGTTGCAGTAGACGAACGTTTTGCCTTGAAGAAGGAAAAGCTGCAACTACAACTGAAAGGTATAGAGGAGATACTGGACCGGATCAGAAAGGAACTGCGTTTATTGGAGGATGGACTGAACAAAGTGGATATGTTTCGCAAAGATGAGACCTTCTGTCCGCCTGATAGGGTGGAAGTAGGCGAGAAGTCTACCCGGAAAAGTTGCGATGTGATCGTTGAAGAATTGAAATCCCTTATCGTATCCACCATCAGGAAGACGGAAGAATTTAAGAAAGCGGTGACGCAGTTCAACGGTAACTTCTCATCCAAGAATACATTCCATTTCCGTACCGAACTGATCGGAGAACAGGATTATTATGACTTTGCCTCGAATTTGTGTGAATTTGTGGACAACGATAAAATCTCTGAATATCAGAAGCATATCAGCGAACGGTATACGGATATTATTCGTCGGATATCGAAAGAGGTGGGCGACCTGATGCGCAATGAGAGTGAGATACATAAAACGATCAAAGCTATTAATGATGATTTTGTGGAGCGGAATTTTGCGGGAGTGATTAAGGAAATTGCTCTCCGACCGTTGCAAAGCAGTGATAAACTGATGCAATTATTGTTGGAAATAAAGCGGTTTAATGACGAGAATCAACATAACATGGGAAAAGTGGATTTATTTTCGCAAGCTTCCCGTGAAGATGTGAATGCTACGGCAGTACGCTATCTGTTATCGTTTATGAAATATCTGCTTGATGAGCCGGGACGTAAACGGCTGGCATTGGCGGATACGTTCAAATTGGAGTTTCGTGTGAAAGAGAATGATAATGATACGGGTTGGGTGGAAAAGATTGCGAATGTGGGTTCCGACGGCACGGATATTCTGGTGAAGGCAATGGTGAATATCATGTTGATTAATGTGTTTAAGGAGAAGGTGTCACGCAAGTTCGGTGATTTTAAAATTCATTGTATGATGGATGAAATCGGCAAACTGCATCCTAATAATGTGAAGGGTATTCTGGACTTTGCCAATTGCCGGAATATTCTGTTGGTGAACAGTTCGCCCACTACTTATAATGTGGAGGACTATCGATATACTTATTTACTGAGTAAAGACGGCCACTCGAATACGCAGGTAGTTCCGTTGCTGACTTATAATCAGAAATAGACAATGATAGGTGAATTTACTGTAGCAACAGCTCGCAAATTATTGAGATTGCTGAATGGGGAGTCCATCCCTTTTACCAGCTTTGCGTGCGAAGTATCGACTCGATTAAATAAGGAGGGGATCATAACTATCGTTTCCCATGGTAGAAATAGAACTTTTCGAATGCTTGATCCTGAAGGATGCCGCCTTTATTTGGCACAGCATTATACATCCGGTATGAGTCTGGAAGAATGGATCGAAATAAAAACTCGTGAGAAGGAAGTGGCACGCTCGGAACAAGTGGCAAAGGGGGCTAACTCTAAACTTAGGCATACTCGTGCGTTTAAAGGTTTCCCTCTTAATTGTTACGAGCCGATAGAAGCAGTTTTTCATGAGGAACCTTACTTGCTTTCTCCGGTACGAGGTACTTGCATATTCATGCAAGATTACGAATCCTTTCGTATTCCCGAAGATGTAGTGGTGGTCGGCATAGAGAACGGAGAGAATTTCCGGTATATCCGTGCTCAGAAGTATTTATTTGAGGGGATGAGAGTGCTCTTTGCATCCCGCTATCCCCAATCGAAAGACCTATGTGCTTGGTTGAAGATGATTCCCAACCGTTATATTCATTTCGGAGATTTTGATTTGGCGGGAGTATCTATATTCTTATCGGAGTTCTATTCGGAATTGGGCGAACGGGCGGAGTTTTATATTCCTGCCGATGTGGAACAGCGACTTCAAAATGGGAATCACGTACTTTATGATGTTCAGTATTCACGGTATAGATATATGGAGGTGGCAGATGAGCGTTTGAAACCGTTGGTTGAGATGATCCATAAGTATAGACGAGGATATGAACAGGAAGGTTATATTAAAGAGCTGGATAGTATATGATTACAATTGATAATTTTGAAGGTATAGTGCCGTATAAGATTTTAATGCGTGGTGAAGAGTATTATGAATCAGGTGCAGTTTCTGATTTGAAAGAGACTTTGCCCGGCGAGTGGACTGCAACCGTTGACGGTACCAGTAGTTATACTGTGGAAATATCTCTGGAAGGAGATAAAGTAGACTCATGGTACTTTCAAAGGATAAAGATTACAGAAAGGAAATTCAAAAAACTTTCGAAGGTTCTAGTCGTAGTAAAAAAACTCGTTATCATAATCGGTATAATGACTTTGAACGTGACTGGGAAACTGTTTTTAGTCAATTGGATACTTTGCTGGAGAAAGCAGACTTCTTTTTGAAGTTGGAAAGCTTGGACAATACGATTGCTATAGCTCTTCAAACGCTTCGTTCGATAGGAGAGAATTATGATGATGAACTATTATATGATGATGATATATGTGCTTCAGACTATTGTGAACAGGCAGGAGATTAAATTCTAAAAGTGATTCAACATCCGAAAATTACTCAGCAGCAAAAGAATGAGATATTGCAAGCACTTTGTCAGATTGCCAAAATCTCGATTTATCGTGATTATGACCTCTATGATGTAGATGAGCTCATGATGCAAATCAATCTCTCCATCCAGCCTGTAGAAAAAGCATTGGAACTGATAGACAAACTTCTCGAAGAAAGAAAGGATTCATACGATCTGTATCAATTGGTTCTTCGTAAGGTTGATTTGTTGTTAGGGCAGAAGGAGCAAGGAAAAGCGGATGATATGATTCGCCAATATCTGTATTTATCTGAAATCAGAGAAATGGAGGTTGAGAAATTAATGGAGCGTGAACAGTATGATGAGGCTATCCGATTGTTGGATGAAGGAATAGAGATTGCGGAAAAAGAAGAATATTCCGGGATTGTAAATGAATGGATAAAACTTAAATTGAAGATTTATGAGATGACGAATTGTACTTCTAAGATAAAATGTGCTATAACAACAGATTCGCTACATTAGCTTACTGGATTTTTGCGCTCGTCGGGACGGGTGGTCCCGCCCCTTGGCGCTGGCCGTTCCCCGACCGATGAGTTTAAAAACGTAAAATAATCTGCGATATATTTTGATTCTCCACGGATTATCGAATAACAGTTTTCTTATTTCGATGTTTTATGAATTTAAGATACTTGTAATTACGTGGAAGAATTTCTTCGTTTGACTCCCAGAATTTTTCACTCACATCGGGCTGGATCGGAACAAGGTGCTCGACAGACTTGAATTTTTGCATCGGAGTCTTGCCGTTCAGTGAGGAATGTGGTCGTTTCTTATTGTAGAACTCCTGCCATTCCATAGCCATCATATTCAAATCAAGTGTCTTGTCCGACAAATCTATAAGATTCCAAAACTCTGTCTTATCGGTCTGCTGAGACCTTTCGACTTTGCCATTCAGATGCGGAGTCCTTGGTTTGATTGGTCTGAATTTGATAAAATGGTCATGCAGTTCATATTGGAAGTCATAATTGAAAAATTCTGTTCCCCAATCAGTTTGTATCCGCTGAACGGGAAAAGGAAAGGTGTTCAGTATCTCTCCTAAAAAATGAATTGTACTTTCCGCTTTTTTATTGGGATATATACGAATGGTTCTCAAACGGGTACAATCATCTATGGCCGTGAACTGGTATGCTCCGTTTCGTACTTTCATTACATCCAGCTGAACCCTTTCCCCGGAAACTTCTTTACTATATCGGATATAGTCTGACTTTTTACGCTGTTTCACAACAGCTTTGACCTGATGCTTTTTCAACACACGCCACACCGTCATGGCTGAGAGCTTTATTCTCTTCCTAAGCAGATAGTTGGCAATCCGTTGCGCCCCCCATCTTCTCGTCTCACGCAGATTAAGGATAATGGTTTCAATTTCAGGTGTTATCTTCATATTGGCAAGTCTTGATGGACGTTTAGACTTATCGGACAATTCCGACTTGCCTTGTTCTTTCTCGCGATTTATCCAACGGTATAACGTGGAACGGGCAATCCCGCACCGAAGGGCAGTTTTTGTCACAGAACCCGTTTCGGCGTATAGTTCAAGCCATTTTTGGCGCATCCGTATTTTCCGTATATCTTCTTTCATGCTACGAAGATACGGATTAAGATTTGCCTACGAAAAGAAAAAGTGTAGCGTATCTATTGATACTTTACATGCTTTGATGGCTGTGGTATTTCTGACAATCAAAGACAAGAATTTATCCATAGGAACTACATAATCAAAGTTTTCTTTTAATTCTGTATCATTTGCCGCATGGAAAAGCTTGAATTGTCTTTCTCCCTTGCGGAAACAGATATATGAATGTGTACTGTCTTTAGCCTTTGAAACGTTGAGCTTCAATGCAGAACCAGAGAAGAAAACGCCACGACGATAATTCTCTAAATCTTCAATATTGCCATGTAAAATATTTTTACAGTGTACAGTGTCACCAAATACTTTACTCCAATTCGTTTTGATTAACTGATTTGCTTTTTTCAGACATACGTACAGTAATTCACCATGGTACTCATCCGACAAATGTTCAGGCATATCAATCAATTACTTGTATTGTAAATAACCGTTGTAACCTTTGGCAAAGCATTTGTTACCGCCAGAGTTCTCTATCGCCTGTTCTATGATTGTATTGCGCATAGCAATGGCCGCTTGATCGGATTCGTCAAAAAGGACTAAGGTTCGTTGATCTTTTTCTGTGATGTTGTGAAGGCTTATTTTCTCAGTTACTATTGGGTCGATACCGTACATGGCTTTATGGACGGTCATCAACAATACTCTTTTTCTTTTATAGTCAACTTGTGGATATGCTTTTGCAAGTGCAGGGAATGTCTTTAATAGATAGTTGATGTCAATATTCTTTCTATTTTTCGTCTGCTTAAGGTGTTTTTTATATACTTCAAAAAAATTGCGTACATCATTTCTTAGGCGGAATTCAGCCTCAGTAATTTGGTTCGAGATTAATTCATTATTATTATTTCCCTGAGTACAAATAAGGTTCTTAACTCCTTCAAATGTCTTTTTTATGCGATTACATCCATAAGTTAAATCCCTAACATTGTTATTAGGTAATGCTCCAATATTATATTCTAATTGGTCTATTAATTCTTGAAATGAACCATTTTCAATAGCTTTCTTGATTACGTCTGCATTTTTTTCTATAATCAGTATATCTGTGGATTTAATAAGACTATGTTTGGTGTTAACGAATTGCTCAATTTCTCGGTTCATGCCTTCCACAAGCTTGTTTTGTACGCAAAGAATTACTATACGGTCAAAGTGTTGTGGATAGTATTCGCATGTCAATTTGCCAATAGTATACGATTTTCCACCACCAGTGGCAATGTCGCAAATATGAAGTCCAGGATTGCTATACTTTCTGAAGATAGTTTCGACGTATTCACTTAGTCTTTCTTTATATGTTCTCATCTTATATGGCTATATAATATTAAATAAATCGCATTAATGTAGTTAGTATGTACTTGTAGTCTCCTTCTTCAAGGATTATATTAACTATTTACATCTAAATTTTTGGTAAAGATATCATTCTATGATGCAGTCTATCTGCACTATAAAAAAAACTTTGTGATAGCGATTGTTTCGTCTACGTTAATTATATAGCTTATTAGTTTGATAGTGTTCTATATTTGATAAGTACAGATTTAAATTAAACAATAAAAGGGATTACTCTTCATTGGACTCTGTAACCTTATCTGCTAATGGAGCCAATTCAAATTCGAGAACACTTGTTGGTATTCCGCATTCTTTGAATAGGTAGTTCAGGATGCTGCGTTTGGTGTTTGTACTGCAAGAAGTATGAACGTAACAGTGTTCTGCCACCTTACTTCTCCCTTTAGCTTCAGAGTCATGTATCCAGTAATTCTTGCTGGCTACATAAGTCATTGTAGAAGGACTCTCATTGTACATGAGTTTGCAGACCTGTACCAACATTTCCACCCAGTTTGAGACAGCATGTCGTTCGTCCCTGTAACGATAGCCGATGATTTGTCGCCAGCTTAGTTCGTATTCATCGTCATCAAATGAAACCAGCTCATATTCCTTTTCAAGTGGAACATAATCTGTTTCTATCATCGGCCATAGATGGAGGAAGTTTTCAAGAAGAATCTGTTGTCTTGCTTTAATCTCATCAATAGTCCATTTTGAACATTGCTTTAGATAGTTTGACAAACAGAAAGCCGAGTTCTTAAAACCATTTATTTTGTTCCCTTTACGATCTATATATCCATCCTTTTTCTCTTGGAATGAATGATTACTGTATGACGTATTGAATCCTGTAAGGGTTAGGTTGGCAAAAGTATGGAGATATGTGTCATATATTTGCTGCCAATCTTCTCCCAGTTCTTCCTTCCACTGAGGAGTCAATGTCTGAGGCATAATGTGTTCTATAGTGAACACACCATCTCTCATCTTTTCTACGATTGTATCATTTGCTTCTGGGCTATTTTCATTCTCCATACGTTCAAACAAGAAGAACTTATAGCTGCTCGGAATACGATAAATCTGTCTGGTTGGGAAGGCTGATTTGACATCGTTGTCATTAGGGAATGATACTGTTCCTTGTTTTCTGAGCAAGATGAATCTGAGAATATGAGAGTATGGAAGGAGTAGTTCTACATCTCTTTCCTTATGGCGCTTGTATATCTTCATAATATCATAATGAAGAGTTGCGAACATCTTTTGAAGTGCATTTGCTGGGTAGTTACAGATAATTCGACGAGCCCAATAGTTCTCGATTGTATCTAATACTTTATATCGTTCATCCTCGTTTAAGTTATTAGTCTCTGCATAATCAAAGAACGACAATAAATAGGGAAGATGTACAAGAGATTCTATATTTGCAATCTGTTTCAACTTGCGGTCGAGACGAGTATTACCAGTTTCTCCTTTGAGTATCTGACGATAGTATTTTGCAAACTTCAACATATCTTCGAGGAGAACTTGGCGGTCAATGTGCGACTCCATATCGTATGATTTAAAGTCAAAGTACAGATCATCAATATTGCTGATTGCTCCTTTCTTTAATGTCAGATAATCGCGGATAAACATCGTCGGTTCTCCATCTGTTAGTTTTTCTATTTTGCTCCAGTAGGCATGGTAATAGTCTTCCTGATCTTTGGACGAAAGTGACATGAGTAGATAATTACGTACCTTATCTGCCTCTTCAAGGTCTTTACCACACGAGTTCAGCGATTCAAATATCAACTGTGGATTATCCTTTGATTCCAGACGAATATCAATCACTTCCAGCTTCTCGATAGCTCCAATGAGATTCTCAAAAGTGAGATCACTGACTTGGATTAACTGATAGAAGAGCTCATAATTTGAGGTGATACCTGTATTTTTGATAAAATCATCAGAATTGTTAGTGAACAATGCATCGTATGCTTCCATATCTCCTTCAATCGGGCGCAGTTTTATCTGCCTGTCAATTCTTCTTCTTATAGCATAGAGATAGTTCTTCTTGACTTCCTCAATATCTTCGTTACCGGTTTGCATATCACCATTGGCAACTGCATTGAGTGCTGCAAGAATCAAGAGCGATAAAGTCGTGATACGCTGCTGACCATCAATAATCAGCAAATCGTCTTCGACCTCGCTAGCTTTTGTTGCAACAATACTTCCGAAGAAATGGCTTAGCAATCCTTCTTTATGAATTTTAATCAGATCTTCAAATAAACGTACACAATGCTTCTGCTGCCAAGCATATCTACGCTGGTAGAGAGGTATAATAAACAGTGTCTTTGCACCGTAGAAATAGTCACTTATATTTATTGCGCCTTTCATCTTATAATTCTATTAAACTGTTTTCAATTGTTATGTCAAACTTAATATCCTTGTTACGGAACAAATAAATCTTTGCGTCGTGAGTGATTGTTTCAACTTCGAAACGTTCGCCATTTGGCTGACGACCTATGTTCCACTCATTGATAAAACCTCCGTCCGGATAGATGGAAAGTTTCTTGTTACTACAAGCAATAGACAATACTCGCCAATGAGTAAGTGTACGCTTCGGGGCAGATATGACAGGGGATAAGCGACCTTCTATATTTTGTTCATAATTTAGGTCGTTTATCCAAGCATTCGTAAGGCAGGTTAACCAGGTGTCACGCTTCTCTGATGTAGGCTGATTTGTGCAAATCTTGTTGGCATTGCCTTTGTCATCTTTGTAAACCTCCACTTTGAACTCTATATCAAAGTCAGAACCAATCTGCTTTACGATATGCTCTATAGTTTGAAGAGTGATAATCATACCCATTATGCTTTTCAAATGCTCATCCTGATAGCTAATTTTCAATCGATCGTCATTCTGTTTAGCGTATGTGATGAACTGGTCAATAAGGCCTTCTGACTTAGCTTGGAGTATTGCTCCTAATTCATAGGTATTTATTTCTTTATACTCATCGCCAACCAACTTTAAGAGTTTGGTTGATGGCTTATGCGACAAATCGATAGACTTGGCTGATGTAATAGGATTATCTGTTCGCACAAAGAACATGGTATCGTTACCCCACTGAACATTGAGTTGGGCATGTTCCTTGCTACTTATGAAATATAGGTTACCGTCAATATATGCAATAGGGTAGAGAGTTTTATCGGCCCACGGATTAACCATAATCTTGACATCAGCTCCCTTCGCCCATGCTTTAATCTCACGACACATGGCAGAGATCGGTTCAACCATAGTCTCTTGTTTTGATTCCATCACACAGAATGAAGTGGTTTGGCTTTTCATGACAAAGTCACTCATGAACTGTGGTTGCCAGCCATTTTCGTTATCGTCATAATCCCATTGTTTATAGTCATTGTCGGCAAACAGTACTAGCTCCTGATGTGAAGAGGCAAATGCTTTTTTCAAATCATAGAGTGTGGTTTGTGATGGTGAAGCACCAGGGAACGCATCTTTAATGTTCTGAGGAACAGTATCGCCCACTTCTTCTTCCTCTGCAATCCAGTCAAGAGCAGCATCAATGTCGAGGAACTTGACAAAACGAAGCGTGAACTTATCGAGCAACATGTCTTTCGATTTCTTCTCACGCGCTTCTATCAGAAGTTTCTTAGAAGCCTTGATAACCTCCTTCATGACCAGAATATTTGCCATCTGGTTGGCATAGCCGGCACCGCCAGGGTTACAGTCAAAAATACAGAGATGTCCGTTCGGCATGACAGTAAAGTCAACCGCACCACGCTCTTTACCGAGAATATATACCAGAGTCTGGGTAAATGCAATACCGAGCGTGAAGAGCAAATTTTCTTCTTCGTCACGGTTTGATATCCACTTGTTTTTGCCCTTATGCCGGATACGTATCTCGCTATAGTCTGTCTGAATCAAGTCGCCGATAATGACATTGCGCTTTACCTTGGTCTTGTCATTTGAGCAGCTACACGCTTTGCGCATATCTTTGCCGGTAATCGCAAAGTGATAGTTCGGCTTTTCCGATTGACCCTCTTTGTGCTTTGCTTGTATAGGGTTGAACTCGTATGGGAATTTCAGAGGCTCATCCTTGTCGGCTACCTCTTCCTCAATCACAGTCCGACCGCATCGGGGACAGAAACAATAGCCATATCCCTTGCCTTCATTATAATAGAGAATCTTGGCATTGCCTGAGTCGCTATTTGGTCGAACAGAGAATAGATGAGGCTCTGTTACATTGTTCGACCAGTCATCCGCATCAATCAGCTGGGCACTTACACGTGTAAAGACATTGCTGTCCATGATACGGGTTTTGTCCTCGTTTATATCGGGCATAAAACCCACAGGTTGAATTAGTTCAATACCATATTTTTCGTTGACTGTCCACTTAATCTGGTTGCTGAGATTGACATCATCAATAACGGTCTTGTCGCTGTTTCGATAGATAGTCTTGTAAGCCTTATGGTTGTCGTTATACATGTTGGTAATCTCAATACCACGAACGGTATATACCACGCCATCCACTGCTACACTATTTCCAGGGGCATACTGGGCAATGGCATCACGCAATGAATATGATGGGTTAGACGAAGTCATTGGAGTGAAGAAATCTTTCTTTCCGTTGCTGTTCAAGTCAAGAGTAAGTATGTTGACCGGCATGTTGGCATTAGGAGTGAAGCGACTGGTTGCCCAAAAGTTCAGCAAACGTTTGTAGAGTACCTCAATGTACTGCATCTTCAGCTTGATGCGGAACTTGTCACTGATAGGACCACTACTGGAGAATGCAGTCTTGTAATCAACCAACTTATTACGTAATTCTGCATAGCAACGGTCATTCACCTCTTGGGCATTCTTCACTACCTGAGTCAACTGACCATCATAGACAGTTTCCTTCAATAGTTTGATAAGTTCGTCATGTACTTCTTTATCCAAAGGTTTGGAACATAAGATGTTGAACTTCTCATACATTGTACCCTTTGGGTCACCGAGCAAATCATCAGGATCTGCTTCACTTGAACCATTAAGAATGACTATCTTACCATTGCTGATACGCACCTCGAATGGAGTGTAGTAATCTGCCACTTTTTGGGTTAGGCTACCACCATTCGCGCCATCAATGAATACACCAAATGAGCGAATAAGGAATGAGTTGACATGTCGCTGAACCACTTGAGGACTTTTTAGGTCAACAGTCGGAACACGTACAGGACGGTTGATAATCTTTTCTATCGGGTCTTTTAAAGTACGGAGACCTATTACGTCTGAACCACAAAGTGTAATACAGACACTACGTACCTTGTTGTTACGTCCGCTTCGTCCTGCACGCTGCTTGTAGTTAGCCGGTTGTGGAGGAACACTTGAAAGCATCACCACTTCCAAATTACCAAGGTCAACACCCATTTCCATGGTAGTTGAGCAAGCAAGAATATTGATAGTATGGTCTTTGAACTTTGACTGGAGCCCACGAGCTACACTTTTATCCACCTGGGCAGTATGCTCCTGCTGAACAAAGAGGTTTGGGAATACATGAATGTCCTCAAGGCGGTCTGAGAATACCCCGTCTGTCCCCCAGATATTATGATTCCAAAGCATTGAACGATGTGTTTTTGCCCAGATCCCGATAGCCTTCTTGTCTCCCTCTTTTCCAGAGCCAACATAGTAGGGGAATGCTTCCCATTTTTCATGTAGGTCTTCATTGAGTTCGATAGGAGTACTGCCATCAAGATATGGGGAAAAGCGTTTGAAATTGTTTCCGATAGGACGGAGGGATATAGCATGACGGCTTCCATCAGTTTTGGTATCGCAGAGATACACGTCATCATAGAGCTTAAAGCAAAGATCATTCAGGTTGAAACGAGGAGCGTTATCCTTCTCGTATACGAACTTGCCTGAATCATCCAGACGCTGTCCTACTTGAAGAATCTTATACTCGTCGCCGGTCAATGTCTCCCAAAGTGCATCTATCACATCTGAAATCTCATGGGAGTACTGGCGCTGGGCATCATTGATGGAGAGTGAACTGTCATCACGGGAGATCAAGGCACACAGGTATCTTACAATACGAGCTTGTGATACTTTTCCTTCTTCTAACTTTGGTTTATTGAACGGTCGGCGACGTGGTTTATCTGTTGCGAAACGCACTGTGGAGAATATGTCTATTTTGTCATTGCCAGGAATTCTCAGATAGAAAGACTGGTTATTTCGGACAGTATAGTCGAGGTAAACCTGCATCAGGCTTTGCCAGTCTTCTGCTGTAATCTGGTTGGCTGGATTCTCGAGTATGTCGTTGAAGTTCTCTACTGCCTTTGGCAATTTTACTTGTTTGAGTTGCGGATAACATGCCTCAAACAACCCCAAGGTTTCAGGAGAGGCAACTGATGCAGGACGGTGTGCCAGATACATCACCATAATGCTCTGTACATACTTCTCAATGATTTCCTCAGATGGAAGTCCGTCTTCGATCTCGTCGCTGTCGCCGGAGCGTTTTACGAATACCGATGCAAATACAGGACAGTATGGGTCATTCTTGATGAGTTCGGCAATTTCCGACCATGTCATGTAATTACATGACATTTCATCCAATTGCTTTTGCACTACATTAGGGTTGGCCGACTGAAGATTCTGCATCACCGGAGCGTATTTCAGCATTGACATAGGATCAGTCTGAACGGCTGCCATAATCTGAGTCATGGCTGCTTCCTTGGTCATACCATTGGCTTTTTGGCGACACAATTCGTGGTATATGGTGCTGTAGAACCACATACGTTCCTGTTCCAGATTCTGTTTCAATGTCGCTTTTGCAGCCGCCTGACGGCTATCCACAAAACTGATATACTGCTGTCCATCGTGCAGCACAATGCCATTAGTCTTCGATTGGCCCTTCTCCAACTGCTCAAGGATGCTTGGAGCCATTATGCGAGATATGAAATCGGCAGAGAGACGGAATTTTTGCAATCGATTGTCCTCCATATTGTTGTTGGCTTCACCCTCCGTGTCTTTATCCTGATGATGTTTTTTGCCCTGGTTGGTGTTGCAGTAAGGACAGCGACACTGGGTGTTTCCCACCACATGCCATCCCTCTGTTTCTTTTTCATCGGCTGGAGTCAGAGGCTGAAGCTTAGCGCCTGGTAGCAAACGGAATTTGACATTGTTGTCTCCCCTCATATTCTTCTTATTAGACAGGCCGAAGATAGCATACTTCTTAATTGAATTATCATCATTTTCCGCGATGTCGAGATCAAACATATCGCTATCGTCGGTAGCGATAGGCTCGTAAGTCCAATTCTCTATATTGACCATTGCAAGGGCAACATACTCACCACAATGCTTGCATCGGCCCAATTCCAACAAGGGGGGCTCTTCTACTGGAACGGTACTTTTTTCTTTTTCGTCTATTTTCTTGCCAACGGCGTTCTCTGTATAAATTTTGAACGAACCGTCGGTGAACTCATTCAGACGGACGAACAGACCATTGTTGGGTACACGATAGAAATAATGTACCTTCAATTTCATATCCGGCACCTTTTTGCCTGCTACCTTATATTGTTCCTCCTCACGCTGACACATTTCGTCGAGCCATCGGAGCTTCTCGCTGATCGAAGCTTCCTGTGGATAGAGTTCTTCTAACGTGATATAGTCTGCTTTGAAAATTTTTCTCCAACGTTCTTCATCTTCTCCTTGAGGGATCTCCGTTTCACCGGTGCGAGTGCCGTCAACTACTTCCACTTGGTCAATTCTGAGACCGGTAATGCCGGCGATAAACTCTTTCAGTTCACTTTCCTCCTTCCCTTTGTCTTCGCCATTACCGAATGTGGCCGATGATGTGGCGAATCGAACATCTTGTGCATCAACCTTAAAAGCCAGAAGCACACGTCGGAGTAGCATGGCCAACTCTGCTGCACCTGCTCCTGTATAAGAGTGAGTTTCATCGATGGCCACCCAACGAAGGCTTTGCTTACTTGCCACAATAAGTTTAGAGTCTGCACCACGCAGGAGAATGTACTCCAGCATGGTTGGGTTCGTCAGTACAATATGAGGAGGATTGTTGCGTACATCCTTGCGCGTATATATCATGTGAGGAAACTTCACATTTTTCAATTCATAGTATCCCTCTTTATTGGGATCGGGTTTTACGAGCTCATACTTACCACCAGTTACCTGCTCGATACGCTTGCGCAACCTCTCTGCATCCTCGGACTTATCGGTATTCTTAGGTTCCAACTCCGGAAGGTCGCTGTTATACACTGTATAGGTCAGATGAGTACCAGTCGTAGCTTCGGCTGTTGATAGCAATTCCTCCAAACGCTCTTTTTGATCTTCCATCAAGGCGTTAAGAGGATAGAGAAATAGAGCTTGAATCTCTCCAGGGAGCGCATTAAGTGAGAGGTCATGAATCAATGGCATCATAAAACACTCCGTTTTACCGGAACCTGTGCCGGTGGTTACCACAATTGACTTTGGCTTGTTATCTGCCGTTCTTTGATTCAATAACATATCCCAGCACTTATACTGATGCTCGTAAGGAGCGTATGGGAAGTTCCAAAGCTTACCCACCAAAGCTTTTGCTTTTTCGGCTTTTTCAGAAGACACAGGAATATAGGAATTCATACACTGAACAACAGGTACGGCATTCTTTGGAGCAAACAAATCACCTATAAGTGCTTTCATCTGCTTGATATATGAACGCTGGCTGTCGTTATTTGATTCACCGCACCACATAGCGATGAGTGCTCTTTCTACCGCTTTGCGATTGTTATTGTATAGTTCGGAAAAATTCATATATGTATAGTTTGTTATTCGTTATCAATGTAAATATTAAATTCTTGCCAGTCAAATCCTAACTCTTCACTTAGCCTAAGTAGCCCTTGCTTGTCTTCTGAAGTTAATTTATCACATCTTGCTTCAAGCAATGGCTCATAGAGATCTATGAGTATCTTATTTTTACCTAAGTCTCTTAATGGCTTCATCAGGAAGAAGTATATTCCATACTGGTTTGCCACTTCAAAACATTTCAGGATAGATTCATTGATGTCATCCCAAGCCCATGGATCGTTGTCTATGTCTATGCCAAGATTGCAACAAAGCTCTTTTGAATTACGGATATTCTGGAATATCACTCCTATATTTTTTGAGTCTACATCTTTATCAGGGGCTATAGGTACAGGTTCTGTATTTACATCGTAATTCCAGAACATAGCCTCTTTGCCTTCCCAAAAGCTATTGGCTTGTGAGTTGCCGAAGCATACCAAAAGACTGTTGGGGGACATAGCATCGAGCATTTTACCCAAATACTTGTTGTCCATACGCCAGGCATTGAGTGCAGCTTCGCCAATGGACGGATTACCGGCAATGTTGATGAAGTCCTGAGTATAAATGTTGCCTAGGTTCCTGCACTCGTAGGCTTGATAGCCTTTTCGGCTGAAATCATTGAGTTGCACTCTGTCTTTGAATATATAAGGCAGATAGAGTTTTTCGTCTTCATTCAGATACCGGATAATATTGCCATCAAGCATTACTTCCTTCACGAGAGTAGGACGATAAACATCTATCACATAATAGCTTTGACCTTCACCATATTTGATGGGTAGAGTAGGGGACAGTATCTTACCATCCATTGAGATATGATCCTGACAAGTTGCTATACTTCTATCAAAAGTTCTATAACGGATGACTGTCGAATCGAAGTCCCGATTTATTGGGCATTCTTTGTCTAGTCTTGGAAGATAGACGGCAGTAAACAATAATGGCTTACCCTTTACGGTTACACGAAGGATTACCTCACCGTAAGGCGGTTCGTCAATGGCTGTCCATTCTGTATATCTTCCATTCTGTAGTTTATACTCTATCCGCTCTGCCATAGTGTCCATGTCCGGCCGGGCATTAAGTATGTCATCCTTGGTTGAAAAATGGCGTACAATTATATCCTCCCATCCAAATATCAGAGGAAGTTCATCAGTTTCGTAATCTTCACTGATGTTCGTATCGTCAATATAGAAATGTTTCACCTTGCCGCCACCTAAATAGCGGATAGTATCTGTATATAGCTTTGTAGTTACCTGGTCATATCCTATGCGGTTATAGAGACATAATTCACGCCTCCTTTCGTCATAGAAAGATACGGAATCGTAAATATAAATCCAGTTCCAGATTTCGGTAGTGCCAAACTTACGGTCGCTGAAATGCTTGCGGTACACTTCATCGGTTATCGTCTCATTCTTTAGCATGCAGCGGTTCGTGAAGAGGAGAGCCGTTTCTTTTTGAGCATTCTGAGCCGATGTCCATGTGTCTTCGTGACTGTCTGCTTTCCAGATCTGTATATATTCGGTAGTCTCTTGCGATTGAGCAAGATATTCATTACCTGTATCATCCTTTACGATGATCTCAATTTTGTTGAATTTGCTTGTAGGGATATGCTTTATCTGCACGCCTTTCTCTACACCAAATGCAACGAAGTCATTTACGCTATGGTTCAGATAGGTTATGATGGGTTTGTCCATGGTAGATGGCTCAATCACCTCATCACCATTTTTATACCTTATATATATATGTAGGTGTAGCTGCTTTTCCGGGTTTGGAACACCCCAAAGATGTACCCTGTCATAACGCAGGTATTGATGTAAGTCACCGCCCACTTCTTCCGGTTTCAATAAAATATTGAGTCGGCGAGACATGTAAGTATAGTTAGGTGAGAAGGTGACGATCCATTCAAAGCGGAACTTTACTTTCAATATCTCATCGTTCGCAGCTTTCATGGTAGCCACGAAACAGTTTACATCAGAAGTTTCATTTTTTAGATCATCCTTATGGAAAGGCATCTGACCGTTCAGTATTTCCTTTATGTATTCATAAAGGGAGTGTTGGCGCTTGATGCTTTCGCGGAAGGCGATAGCTCTAGAAGCTTCATCAAGATTTTCGAGGGTATAGCTTTCGCCATGATAGATGCGGCAAAGTCCCTTGAGGAACTTCATGTTGTCGTTTCTGCTGAGCTCATGTTTAATTGCTAGTCCGCCCAGTACATAGATGGAATACAGCCAACGCTTGTTGCTGCTGTCATCCTTGTACAGATAGAGTTTCTTGTTGATGCCGGCATTTGTCCAAAGGGTTTCTAGGTCAAGATTTGCAACAAGCTCACTTTTGTTCCCACCCCGGTATCTGCGCTTGTACCACTCTGCCATATAGACAATAGTGATCAAAGCGTTCTCCCGCCTGGCTAAAGCGGAAACGCCGTCAGCAGACGAAATAGCCCACAGACAGACTTCCAGTTCCTTGAAATCTGTTTCGGACAATCTCAGCTGCCAAACGTACGGTTTGCTGATGTCTAGTGATGCTATCTTGTCTTCGAGCGATTTTGTCAGCCTTCTTTCCATATTTTTATCGTTTTCTTTTCTCCCTTGTATGCTTCGCGCAGGTCGCGAAGCGGATACTCGCTGTCATTGATGTGGTGAATCATAGAGTGGCAGTTGGAACAAAGAGGTATAAGATTGTCAACAAAGTTTTCGGGCACGCCATCTGTTTCATAGCTTGAGATGGGTTTCAGATGGTGAACTTCAATGAAGTTTGTACCTAGTTTTTTACCATAAACGGTGGCAAAGTCCATGCCGCAACACTGGCACTGGTAGCCATACTTGTCCAGACACTGCTGGCGAAGCTGAGGATTGCGGTACACTATATCCATTTCCTTCAGAAGATGTCTGCGTTCCCCTTCTGTCTCCTCTCTAAATTTGTGGGTTGGTTGTTGTTCTGAAAAAGAGGGCGGAGTAATGCCTGGATAGGGTGCGTAACTTTCTGTATTGATTTTGCATTTATACAGATTCTTGAATGCTTTTGATTCCAGAAACTGTGAGTAGGTTTTCAGATGGATAGAGTACATCAGTCCTGTTTCCTCATCAAGAGCAGCCATTTTCCTATTGATTGCAATCTTGTCGCGTACCCGGTCGTAGAAGTTATGGTCGAGACACTCGTAAATGCCTGAAAAGTTTGCCGAGTCATACTTACGGATGAATGTTGCTAGCTCTGTTTCGGTGAAGTTGGCAAAAGCTTCTGCATCGGCTTTTCTCTTTAGAAACTCCTGTATATATGCCTTGCGAATGGATTCGGACGTAGGTGTAATCTGTTTCTTTGCCATTTGTTTTTTGCTTTTTAGATAATAAGTCCAGTACTCCTGTGAAAGTGCTGTAGTATTTTCGCAGGAGTACCATAGTACTTATTCGAGAGTACTGCGATACTTATTTGAAATTACTGAATTAGTCATACCAGTTTAGATTCTTTTCGTAATGGTCGAATTTCAAATCTTCGGTTACTCCCGATTGCTTCAAGGCTTGTTGTACTATCGCTTGCTCTTTGGGGGATAGAACTGTTTCCCCTCTTCTCCGCTCAAAGTATGGATTGCGACCAAACTTACCTATCAGTCTGTTCATGAAGTTCAGGTATTGTTCCGGGAATATTTGCTTTTGGAAGTTGGTGAAACCTCGTACGTATGTGATAGGCTTGTTGTCGCGATAGTAACTGCATGTTTCGTTCTTGTTGCACCTGTTGGGGTTGATTAAATGAATATATTCTTTATTCTCCAGCATGGTAGCATACACTATCTGGTGCAAGCATGTGGCTGCCATTGGGCAGTCACTATACCCGCAAATCGGGTAATTAGTGGGTATGGATGTATAAAATTTATTTAGCATTATTCCATGGGTTTAATCAAAGATTCAATGTATTCACGCTCAAATAAGTCCAGTTCATATTTTCCATAAAGTTCTTTATCTGTCCATGGTTTTGAGAAATCTTGAAGTGGGACAAATTGGAAGACATCTCTTGGGTTATCTTGGGTCTTTTTCTTAATAGAGACCATGTATCTGAAGAATCTAGATTTTATATACCTTATTATATTGTAACATTCTTCTTGAGAGAAATTGTGAGTTTCCGCATTATATCCGATAACCAAATATGTGTATGAACAAACACTATTTGGCTCTCCATAAAATGGACTACCTAATACAATAGCATCTGTACCTGAACCACCAGATTTTGGAATATATATTTTATGAAGAGGTATTGTTGAATGGCTTTTGGGTACATCTGATTCTTTTATCCAACCATAGCCTGTGGCTTCTAACTTCTTATTTACATATAATTTGATATTGTGATTCTCATCTTTTTGTTTTGAATATCCTGTCCAGTTTGAACTTAGAAGTTTTCCTTTATCAAAATAGTGTTTTGGACTTACCATGGATACAAAATTATTGCCATTGAAATAATTACCTTCCACAGCCATCACTTTATTGATAATACGAATAGCCATAGAGTCTCGTATGACAACTCCAGAGTTAATGGGGTCCAAGTAAGTATCAATGGTAATGTTATTACCATTTTGGTGAAGTGTGTATTGGCATTCTCCGGTATAATCAGGCTTGAACAAAAAATAGTTTATACCACCTTTGATTTCTACATTATCGAAACATTCTGTAGCATTCAGATAATCATGCATCTTTATGAAATGATTTCCTTGAAGCATTTTGTCTACCCAAGTGTTAGTAATGCCTTGACCAACCCTTGTCATCCATCTGCTTGGAGTGATTAAAGAAATATATGAAGCACTAGTGTTAGCTGCCAAATCAATAAAGTGAGGATATAAAGCACTGGCAAAAGCTCCATTATTTACTGTCTTTTCAGAAGATTTCTTTTCTTGATATGGAGGATTTCCCACTACAACATTAAATTTCATTTCTTGTTTACTTGTATTGCCCTTCCAAAATCCAACAGACTTTAGCTCTTTGATAAGTCTTTCCTGATCATTGGAGGCGCGTTCGATTAATTGTTTATTCTTAATATTTGCTTTTCTCTCTACGTCGCGGAAGCCAAAGAGGGTGCGGCGAGTAATACCTACTGCCATAGGGGTATTACAGATAACATAGATGTTGTCCTTCACAATGTCGTCCCAAACCACCTGCTCTTCCTGAACGCTGACACTTTCTATATCTATGCATTCTGCTTTGACGTACTCATCTAAGCGACGGCGATAGAGAGAATAGGTGATATAAAGAGGGTATAGACCGGTCTTGGAGTTAATCTCCAGTATCTTGGTCTGTACTTCACCGGCCAAATCTACATTGTCGAATAGCTGACTGGTTACATTGCCTTGATCTACAAAACGAGGCTTTTCAAGCAAGCCGGTCTTCTCGTCGAATGTTTCATCATAGAAACACCAGCCACCAATGGTGTCGCTCATGTGCATGTTTACTACACGCCATGGTGTTAAGACGGTTTCCTTATCGGGATTACGGAAGTAAGAGAATATTTCGGTTATCTGCCTGATACGTTCATCTACGTGCATAAAGTCGGCTTCGCGTGTCAGGGCTCGATATTTCTTGCCTGCCTCTTCGAAGCGGGTTGCATTGAAGCACTTCCTGATTTTGTTGAAGTCCTCTTTTGTAATACCCTTTGGCATGAACTCTGCCCACGATTCTTCCTTAATTTTGCGGGTGAAGTTGTCCACGGTGATGTTTTCCTTAGTGTCTCCGGCATCGGCTCCACCATACATCAAGAGAGGAATGCGCAGGGCGATGCCACGGATGTTGGTTATACGTTTTCGGAATTCTTCGCGTTCTTCCTTGGCTTTCTCACAACGGGCTATTCTTTCTGCTTCCTGGCGCAGCCATTCTTCGCGCTGTTCTTCTGACCAAGACTCCCATTGTTTTTGGAACTCTTCATCCTTTTCGGCTTTCTTTTTTGCTCTGTCAGCAGCTTCGGCTTTTTTCTGACGGATTTTCTCCTCCCAAGCTGCACGTTGTTCTTCTGTCATGTGGCTGAGGTCAATGACTTCTTGGGTTTCTTTGCGTTTCTCGTCAGGAGCCTGACCTCCATTCGCACCAATTTGATTGAGAATCTCCGGATTAACCTTATTGAGTTCCTCCTGGTTGTAGAGACATAGGTCATCAAATCCCTTACGTACCAGACGGTCGATAAAAACATTCTCCAGCTGCTTGTAGATAGAGTTGACGTCCATCTGGCTCATCTTTCCTCCATCCATGGAGATAACCGGGCAGAGCTCTATGAAGTCACGAACAGTTTCCTTGTCGCGCATCTCCTGAGTCTTCTCTTCTTCATACTCCTGCTGTTTCTTCTCCTTAGTCTTGGCCATTGATGAAAACTTGGCAGTCTCGGCTACAATCTTTAGTGTTCGGTCGGGGGCAAAGTCGAAAACATAGCACTCTGTTTTCATCTTGCCTTCGGGAGTCTTGTAGGGCGACTGCACACGGAAGATGGTTTGCATATAGGTGGCCGCTCGATCTCCGCCTTTGAGATAAAAGACAGCAGTCCATGGAGCTACGGTAACACCAGTAGTGAGTCGGCCGCACGAAACAGTGATAGTTGATGTTTTTTCCGGCAAATCACCTATGGTATTAAGTACCTTATCGAGTGCATTCTCGTTTTGTTCGTCCGAATCATTCTTACCGGCTACATTTACCACTTTGAATCGCTTGAATGTAGGATGTTCATTGAGTAACTGTTCTAATGCTGCAGCTTCATTGACATGAGAAACTACCCAAAGAGTATGGCGGAACATCTGACGATATTCCGTAGTTGAGAAGGGAAAGTTGTTCTCGGCATCTTTAGTGCAGAGAAGATTCAGGAACTTCAAGACATCGGCTTCGTGTACGAACCTACCCTCGGCTCCAACCGGCATTGAAGCCTTGTCTGCTTTCGGATTCCCTGTCCATGTGCGGAAAAATTCAGGAAACGAGAATACACCAGTCTGATCAAGGACATTATCTATATTCTTAGTAATGTCGTATGTGAAGATGTTCATCTTGGGCAGTTCGGCGTATGGGTTTTTCTTATTAGGATGTTCCAAAGACCATTTCAACTTGGCCTGCTGTTCGGCAATATAATCCCATGTGTAGATTTCGTCCTCATTGAAGTCTTCATACAAATTGAATGGAGTACCGGAAAGATAGAGCATCTTGGTCTTATCCTTCTTCAGAAAATTCTCGATTACACCTTTGCCCAGTGATGTGCGAGTGCCTTCATGAGCCTCGTCAATAATGATAAGATCCCAATCTGCACTAAGTATATCGGCTTTTAGTTTTTCGTTCTCATTGGTAGCAGAATGTCTTGAGGTATCTCCTTGCTTGTTTTTATTTTTTGCTTGAGTATTGGAGTTGACCAACTCTGAGAGACGTATATACTGCATTGAAACGAAGAAAGCATAATGATTGCCTTCTGCCTTAATAAATTTTTCCAAGTCATAGAAGTTTTTTCCTTCGTTCTCATTATCTGAACGCTTACCAAAATCATATGCTTTGTGTATGTCTGAATTGCCTTGTACTTTTGGAGCTGAATTTTTTGTGCCTACTACTTGGCCGAATGCTTCCAGCCAACTGTCACCAACGACAGGGCGATGCGTGATGATGAGTGTACGTTTTACGTTCAGTTCACGCATAAGCTGCATGGCACAGATGGTTTTACCAAAACGCATCTTGGCGTTCCAGAGATACTGGCGATATTCAGTAAGAACGGCATACTGATATTCCCCTTTTCTTCCACTTCTTTTACAGAAATGCTCCTTCGCATGGTCGATTGCATCCCTTTGTTCAGAACGAAGATTTATCTGGTCGTCAGAAAACAGACTATCTTGCATGCCAGTCTGAATATCTTCGAGTGTTGAGTACATTACCATAGATATATGTTATTTTAATTATTCTTGTTTACTAATGATTCAAAGGTGTATTTGGGAGCACTCAGGTCATGAAAGTCCTTTGAATTGAGTGTGGCTTTCTGAATGTTGATTCCATCGAGAAAGTCCTTGACCAAACAGAAACGTTCATGTGGGAGAGGCTCGTGTCTGTTTTCCGGTGCGCTCCAATCCTCAATAATATCGAAAAGGGAGGGACCAGAATCTGTCTGTGGCTTGTTCTCAATATATGGCTCATGGCCTGGCAGACCGAACTTCAGTCCATCCATCTGCCACACATTCCATGATATAATGTAAGCTACTCCAGGCATCATGCGCATTTTGTTCTGGTTGAATTTCTTCTCACCGAATTGAGCTATGTAATGCTCCTCAAAAGTAAAGAAGAGGGCTTCGCGTGCAAGAAGCAGGTTGTCGCCCTGCCACTCAAAACCATATGTAGAACGAAGAGCGATCTTTGCCCACAGAATCCATTCCTTCGAATCCCTGGCATTCTCTGACACAATGCGGAGCTTGCGGTCGAGCATACCAATGCGGTATTTCACGTCGTCGTTATACTCACCGGTAACGGCATCGTATCGGTTACAGAGGTAAGGAGCCTCACCACAAGTAATCTCCAAACGCATATCCGCTACATAGTCTTTCCATGTTTTACCTTCAGGAAATTCTATCTTCTCTTCGTTGTTAATCCACTTCTGAGGATCCTCAGGATCGGGAGAATTGAATAGCCCCTCCTTTCGACTAAACCAAGCTTCGTCAATGAGATTATTCTGTGCATTGCAAATCCAGGCAGGGGTGAACACTTCAGCCTTATCTTTAGCACGCTGTGTCTGTTCTTCCTTTGACTTGACTGCACGAGGGCGGATAATCTCTTGATACTTATTCTTATCCTCCGGATTTTGCTTGACAATCTCATCAAACTGTTCTTTGGTTACAACAGTATTTTCATCAGAAATATAGGACGTAATTTTGTCGAGAGTAATTGGGGCAAAAAAGGTGAAATCATCTCCCAAATCGGCATACGAGTCGGTTGCCCAGTAGATATTCTGCTGGGTGGTATGATCCTTCAGTAGGTTCATACAAACCTTTTCTCCATAACTGACGAGAAGTTGGTTTTCACTTATATTTGTATCTTTTATCATATAATTGTATGCAAAGTTATGGCTCTATTGAGCAGCCTTTCTGCACATAAGGGGGGAGAAACGATGCGTGTCAAAGTTCGGTCGGTCTGAAAATATCTGATTGCTTTGGTTTTCAAAGCGTTAGAACGGGGTAGGAGTGAGCTGGGTGGAAAAACGAAGCGTTTACATCGCTTTACATCGAGCTTACATTTGAACCTTGTTTGAACGCCGTTCAAATGAATCTCTTTACATTAGGAGTGGAGTAGGGGAGAATTCAGGCAGTATGGTATTATTTCACTCCGATGCTTTGCCCAGGCCATACTTCCATATACAAAGATAACCAAATGGTGTAATTTATGCAAGTGGAGTAGGGGAGCGCTTCGCTTCTCTCCTATTTTTATTTATTAAAATTATTCCATATAGCTGATATTTGGTATATTTGCAGTGAAATAAATACTATATATCATGAGTAAAGTTATCCATGTACATTTGATTTTTGAGAAAAAGAACATCTACTTTGGTAGTATATCGGCCATTTTTGAAACTCTGACGGAGAAACAGGTCGGAATCACTAAGAGTAGTCTTTTACATGCTGGACTGGTTGATGACATTGCCAAATACACGAAACGTGCAATGATTATTCAGTCTCGCTTGATAACATGTACCAGAAAGGGATAAAATGCCTTAGAACGCAATTAAAAGCCGCAAAAGCGGCTTTTTTTGCCCTTATAAGTGTCAAACTATGATGGAAGGCTGTATTTATCCGTTTGAACGCTTTGAACGTCTTAAAAAGTGGAAAGGTTATTCACTTGCTTATTCATTTGGTTATTCATTTAAGCTATTACAAAAACGAAATGTTTTGATTGCTTATTCATTTGGTTATTCATTTTTGTGCCTATTTTGTTCTAATAAAACGGGGAAATATCTTTTTTTTATTTGGTATTCATCGGTTTTTATAATATTGTAGGGGGTAAATTGTATATAGATAATATTTATTTACTCCCCTGTATTTTTATATATTCTGCTGTAAAATAGTGATTTAACTGTTTTTACCTCCCTTTCCCCATAAAACACGTTTTAGATGGCATTGGCAACCGTAGAATCGCTTGCATCCGAAACACGCCCCGACTTGTCCTGTTTAAGTTGTGTAATTGTCTGTTTGAGCATCCCTATTTCCTCTGCCATTTCTCGAATGGTGGAGTCTTTTTCCCTTAAAACATCCAGAAGCTCCCTAAAATTATTGTTAGCTGTTTCTGGAGGAGCTGTTTCCGTTACTACTGGTGTAATTTTTTCGGCTTCTATATCTTTTAAAAGAAAGTCGTCGATTGATATTCTAAAAAACTTAGATATTTCACATAACAAACTCAATTTAGGTTCTGTATTACCCAGTTCATAGTTTGACATTGTACCTTTTTTGATGCCCAGAAACTCAAATTCATCTAATTTAAGTCCCCTACTCTCCCTTAGATATCTAAGATTCTTAGAAAAAACGCTCATAAATCTAAATTATTTGGATTAACACTTTGTTGTCTAAGAAACTTAGACTATATTTGCCACGTGATTAAAGTTTAAACACGCCCCAAAGCTACAAAAAAGGCTTGAGGTAACAATGAGAATTTAAAAAGAAGCAAAATGGAAGTAAAATTTAAAAAGGGACAAAGTGTGAGAATCACCAAGAGAAATGGTGAGATCATTGATGGTATAGTTCGTGACTGGGATTATAACATTTGTACGTTCGTGCGGGAATATAATATCGATTATATGAAAAATGGTCAGGTTTGGACTGTAATATGTGTTCCGGAGGATGCGATAAAGGAGCTTTAATAATTTTCTCGGGCAGTTAGTTCAGCTGGTAGAACAAACTAAACTCCTATAATGGAGAGGTTATGGTCCGCGGTTCGAATCCGCGACTGCCCACTACGATAATTTAAATATTAGATAGTATGAAAGAACGAATAGTTGTAGAATACGGTGAGGTGAATAAAATTGCCGAACTGATGGGCTGTACAAACGTGATGGTGAGTCATGCGCTTGCCTTCCGTAAGAACAGCAAACTGGCCCGTTCCATTCGTAAGCTCGCCATTGAGCGCGGTGGATCCAAAGTAGGTGGTAATCCTCAAAATACAAGTAGCCATGAAAAATGATTTGATGACATTGTTCAGCGACCAGCTGCACTGGTTTGCTCGTCTGAAACGAAAACAGCGCTTTTGCGTGCTTTACTTCTGTATGAGTTTCGGGATCCTGCTCTCTATTTTTTTTATTAATCCGCTGCTGGAACTTCTCGTAGTGTTGAATTTCGGGATCTCCGTGCGGCTGCTGAAGAAGCATGTCCCTTTGAATGATTTAGAGGATTGATAATCAAGCTGGGAGATGGAATACTTTGATAATATATTGTGTGTAACTTACAAAGAGTTGCTGGATATAATGCCCAAAGGCACTTTGAATAGCCAGCTGTCCCGAGAAAAACTGGATGTCGTTTCCCGTGGCGGTGGTGAAAATAATCCGGCTCTGTATGCCTATTCCTCCCTTCCCGAGAAATACAAGAAACGTTGGGTTGAGCGTCATGGCGAACCCGAGAAACAAATGAGACAGGAAATGATCCGTAACATAGTGAAGAAAGACGAGAAGGCCGAGAACTTTTTCGAGGATTACCGTTACGACAAGAACGGTGAGATGGTCGCTCTTCCCGAGGATGTGAAGAAGGAATACACCTGGAACGCTTCGGTGCTGAACGCGTTGATGGAAGAGTTCAAACGCTTGAGTTCATCCAATAACAAGCTGACCGGTTTCCGCCGTAACCTTTGGGAACTTCTGCTTGTCACGAGTGAGGAATGGCGTCCGGTGTACGGGCACAGTCTTCCGGGCAGTGTGGGGCGTTTGAAAGCCCTGATAAACAAGTTCCGTCCCGACAACTACGGTGTGCTTGTGAGCGGTAAATACGGCAACAGCAACACGCTGAAGATCGAGGAGGACGGCGGGCGTTACCTTGTAGCATTGAAACGCAGCCGCGTTCCGGTTTATACTGACATGGAGATCTTCGAGGAGTACAACCGTGTCGCTCCGGAACGTGGCTGGAAGCCCCTGAAGAGTCCCCGCAGCCTCCGCGAATGGTTCAACAGCCCGCGTGTCGAACCTCTGTGGTACGATGCCGTTTATGGGGAAATGAAGGCACACCAGCGTTATGACCGCAAGCACCGGACCATCCTTCCGGGCCGTCGTGACAGCCTCTGGTATGGCGACGGCACGAAGCTGAACCTCTACTATCGTGACGAGAACGGAAACAAGTGCACTACAAGCGTGTACGAGGTGGTGGATGCCTATAGTGAAGTCCTGCTCGGTTATTACATCAGCGACAACGAGGACTATATCGCCCAGTACCATGCTTTCCGCATGGCTATCCAGACGAGCCGGCACAAACCCTACGAGATCGTGTGCGACAACCAGGGCGGTCATAAGAAGAACGCGGCGCTGGGCCTTTTCTCGAAGATCAGCCGTATCCACCGCCCGACAGCTCCGTATAATGGCGAATCTAAGACGATTGAGAACATTTTCTACCGCTTCCAGAGCCAGGTATTGAAGAAACGTTTCGGTTTCACCGGGCAGAATATTACGGCAAAGAGAGATACAAGCCGTCCGAATTTGGAATTCATCAACGCGAACATCGACTCCCTCCCCACATTGGAGGAACTGAAGGAACAGTATGCCGCCGCCCGTGAGCAGTGGAATTCAATGAAACACCCTGCCACCGGCATCTCCCGGATTGAGATGTACAATACCAGCGTGAACGAGGCTACCGATGCGGTAAGTGTGTCGGATATGGTGGAGATGTTCTGGTACACGACCGAGAAACCGTCGCTGTTCACCGCCAACGGTATCGAGATCACGGTACAGGGAAAGAAATACCCTTACGAGGTTTTCTCCGCCCCCGGTGAGCCTGATCTGGAATGGCGCCGACGTAACACCTACAAGAAGTTCTATGTCCAGTACGATCCTTATGACATGAGCAGCGTACGTCTGCTGTACAAGGATAAGGGCGGAGCGATGCGCTTTGAGTGTGTGGCTTCGTTCCCGCTGATGATCCACCGTGCCCAGCAGGAGCAGACGGAAGCCGAGAAACGTTTCATCCGCGCCCAGCAGGAGGCCGTCATCAACGAGCGTATAAACCGCCAGGTCGTTGCCAAGGACATCGAGTACGAACATGGTGTCGCACCGGAACAGAACGGTCTGCGTACCCCTGACCTGAAAGGTCTCGGAAAGGAGGCGCAACGCCAGATTGACCGTCGCACAAGAAAATACAGCCAGCCGGCCCGTCCTTCCATCGGCCGAGACATGAAAGTCATCAGCAACGTGACATGGGACAGCTTTGAGAAGAAGGAAGTGAGCATCCGCAAGGTGGTCGGGAAATTATAAGGAACAGATTTATAACAAGATAAAAAATATTGATTATGGAAATTACAATGAAAGAAAAGGACGCCATCAGTGAAAGCCTCCGGGCTTACGTGGCGAAATACCCGAGCCAGACGAAGGCTGCTGGCAGCCTGAAGGGGGTTAGTGTAGGTACTGTTAGCAATATCCTGAATGGCCGTTATGAGAATATCAGCGACGAGATGTTCCGTAATGTCGCCTCGCAGGTCGGTGGTGTAAGCGCTACCGGCTGGCAGATCGTGGAGACCGGTGCTTACCAGGAGATCACGGCTGTACTCTCCGATGCGCAGCGCTGGCGCAATGTTACCTGGGTGACCGGCGAGGCCGGTTGTGGCAAGAGTACCACCGCCCGTGTTTACCTCCAGGAGCATAAGGAGGTTTTCTATATCCTCTGCTCTGAGGACATGAAGAAAGGTGACTTTGTCCGCGAGATCGCCCGTACGGTCGGAATCCGGACCGAAGGGTATAATATCCGTGAGGTGTGGGGGCTTATATTGGATGACATCATCCAGATGGACGCGCCCCTGCTGGTGTTCGACGAGGCGGACAAGCTGACCGAACCGGTGTTCCACTATTTCATCAGCCTGTACAACAAGCTGGAGGAGAAATGCGGTGTCGTGTTCTTGAGTACCGATTATATTGCCAAGCGCATCAGCAACGGCTTGCGGTACCAGAAGCCCGGCTACAAGGAGTTCTACAGCCGTATCGGACGGAAATTTTATGAGTTGGAGCCTACGGACGTGAACGACGTGTTTGCGATCTGTTCCGCCAACGGTGTGACTGACAGGAAAGACATCGATAAGGTGATAAAGGAGGCTTCGACATGTGACTTTGATTTGCGGCGTGTGAGGAAGTCCATTCACAAGGTGAAACGCATGACGGGGGAATGACCCCCGTTCAAATACCGTTCAAACGTAATTTTAAGGATATGGAAAACAAATTTGAATACTTAAAGATCGACGGTCGCGAGCAGCTTCCTGCTCCCTGGAGCGATTACCCAGTCTTGAGGGAATACGAGACGGTGACCGTTTACCGGAATGGTCGCGACTACCTGGACGCCCTTGTGGGACAGCAGGACGGCTGGTGGGTTGCCGGCGTTCACATGGAGGTGGGCGGTTCCGGTGGCGGTTTCAACCCGGGACGTAAATGGGGACAGTTCTCCACCCGTGAGAATGCCCTTCTGTGGGCACTCGGCAGGATGCTCTGCCACGAGAAACTGCGGGGTGCCGCACGGCAGGCCGTGCTTGATCAAATAGACAATATCCGACAACTAAAACTGTTCTGACCATGGAAGAAGAGAAAAAGGATAATAAAAAAGCGGGCATGAGACGTGCCTTGAATGTCAGGGACATTCTGAACAAGAAGTATGACGTATTCCCTTTTGAGGGGAAATGGAAGGATGCCTTCGACACTCCGGAAGTCCGGGGCTGCTGGTTCGTGTGGGGCAACAGTGGTAACGGCAAGACCTCTTTCGTGATGCAGCTCTGCAAGGAACTTTGCAAGTATGACCGTGTGGCGTTCAACTCCCTGGAGGAAGGAACTTCTCTGACAGTCCAAAATAACCTGCGGCGCTTTGGTATGGCCGAGGTAAGCCGCCATTTGGCGTTCATCAAGGAGGACATCCCCACCTTGAAGATCAGGCTCCGGCGTCATAAGAGTTTCAACATCGTGATCATTGACAGCTTCCAATACACACAGATGACGTATCGTGACTATATCCAGCTGAAGGAGGAGTTTCCGGACAAGCTGTTTGTTTTCATCAGCCATGCCCGCGGCAAGAATCCTAAAGGTGATGCGGCCACGAGCGTGATGTATGATGCCGACCTGAAGATATGGGTAGAGGGCTACGTCGCCTTCAGTAAGGGACGTTATCAGGGGGCCACTGGTGAATACACAATCTGGGAGAAGGGCGCCTATGACTATTGGAATGTGGCGGGACCGAAACAGAAAGGAGGCCAGGCATGAGCGGGATAAAGAAACAGCTGGAGATTTGTCCTCCCGCCTATATGTGTAAGGGGCCTAACCGTGAGAACTTCGTCAGTACCGGCCACAAGTGTGGTTACTGCAAGGGCAACGGCTGGTTCTGGGGAACGGAAGAGGGCAGCCGCGAGGACGTGCATGTGTCCTGCCCGGTGTGTGGCGGCAGCGGTGAGCTGGATGCGATTATAACAGTGGACTGGAAACCTTCAAGCAAGTGAGCCATGAGAAAGGAGTATTACAACTACGTTGTGAAGCTGCCCGTTCTGCTTCATGAACTGTTCCGCGGGAAGGTTGCCGACTATCATTTTTCCGACATGACGGTAGTGATGAACCACCTGGTGAAGTCCTACATCCGCATGACGGATGGTGGCAGGGTCTCCACGGCCACCCGGCGCATCCTCCTCTGCATGGACCGTATTCCGGACATGTCGTTCTTCTTCCGCCGTCAGGAGAAGTCGGTGCTGTTCTTCGAGATGGATCCGGCCGTTGCCGGCAGCCTGCAGCGTGCCATCATCGCCGGCGGTTGGGGCAACCGCCAGCGTCTTGCCGTCCGCCTGGTGTGCGCCTTCTGTTGCGGTGCCGGTGTGACGTTGAACAACCTTTCGATGGAGCTTGCCTCCGAAGAGGTGTTCCGCCGCCCGGAAGGCTACCTCATACATACCTACGTGAGCAACTACCAGTACGTGTTCCTGAAGGAGACGGCCGCCGCCCAGCGCATGAGCGTGGAGGGTATGCTGACGGCCGCCGCCGAACTGCTGGTGGGGACGGATGATGACGGTTCCGGTTACCATATCCCGGAGAACCTCGGTCGTATCGCTGACAGCGTGCTCGGGATAAAGGGCAGCACGCTGAAGGACTTCCGCCGGCAGTGTCTGGTGAGTATCCGCACGAACACCATCGGCCCGGAGCGTATCGCCGCCTTCATGGAGAGGCATGGCATCTCCTCCGCCCGTGAGTTCCTGCGCCGCGTGGTCCTCTTCTTTCTGGAGGCACGGTACCTCATTTACCGAAAAGAAATAGAACTCGGGGAGAACGACCTGCCGGAGGAGAACGAGCCGGACTGGGAGGAGACGATGTTCGAGCAGTGCTCAAAAAGAGATTTCGCTATTTCAACATATAATTATTAACCATTAAAATTTAACTGAAATGATTACAGAAAAACAGAAAGAGGCAGTAAAGGAACTCTGCCAATACGTGGATAACTTTTGTAAGGAAAATAATCTTAGTGCCTTTATGAGCGTTGCGGCCAGTGAGGACCATCCGGACGGGCTTGAGCAGATAGCCGGCTCGATCATCACCGGCAAGGGTGAGTATGTTGTCGGCGCCATTTCGGGGACTGTCAAGGCCGACAGCCGTGTTTATATGCTGCTTTCCATGGCACTCATGCAGGCCTACACGAGAAAGACTGACATTAATACTATTCCGTTCGGTGAAAATTTGAATATGAACTGATGAATGTAGCATAAACAGCTATGAGTGAAAATAACAACAAGCAGAAACGTAAACGTGTCTGTCCGCATTGCGGCCGAAAGTTGTGGATGCGTGAGTTCTATCCGTTGAAGAATGGGGGACGGAGTTCCTGGTGTCATGAATGTGTGCTGGCGTACAAGCGTGAACAGTACCGCAAGCACCGGAAGGTTGCTGACGGTACTTTCATGCACCGGACACTGGGACGGCTCGTCGAGCATAAGGGATATTCCACCCGTATCTTTTGGAACGGTAATATGCTTTCCATCATGCGGCGCCACTATCACAATACCCTCAACCGGGAGCTGGCTGAAATGCTCGGTGTTTCCGAACGCAGCGTCACCCGGAAGGCCCGAGAGATGGGACTGGAAAAGGACAAAAGTTTTGTAGCCTCCCTTAGCCGGGAACATTTGTTGCTGGCAAACGCGAGAAGCAAGGAACTGGGATATCCGGGCGGCTTCACCAAGGGGATGAAGTTTCGGGGAAACCAGTACACCGGGAGGATAAGAGTTGAATAACATACAGCACGGTCAATATTATGAGTAAAAAAATGGTAATTGTGGTCACCGCAGTTGGTGTCCGTAAAGTAGTGGAAAAATGGCTCTGTGAGAATATGACTTGCGAGCTGGTTGTGTCACGTAACGCACGCCATGAGTGTTGTGTGGAAGTCATCTATGATAGCGGAAACCCTTCGGTTTTGCGTACTCTTCTACGCTCTGCCGTGGGTGAAATCATAGAGTTGTGCTGATGTGGTATGAATAGTTTGAGTTAATGAAAATCTGAATAGAATGGGCATACTTGAATTTTTCGACCAGTATAAGTGTACAAAAAAATGAAAAAGAGCATCTTCTTGATTATTTGTGTACTATCAGAGTAAAGAGAGTGATTAAGGAAATCAATGACCTTAAAATAAACAAAAAAACAGTATAGCCATGCAGATAGACATCAACAGCCGCAAGCAGTTAAATAAACCCGAGAATTATGCGGCGTTTTACAGCCTTTTGAACCGCCTTCCGACATCGGATCGTGAGGCACTGAAGGAAAGCATCGTTTCCCAGTACACGGACGGCCGCACCACGAGCCTGCGCGAGATGACGCTGAAGGAATACAGCGCCGCCGTGGCCGCCATGCAGAAGCTGGTACCGCCCACTTACCAGGAACAGCTCCGGAAGATTCTCCGCCAGAAGCGTTCCTCGGTGCTTCACCAGATGCAGTTGCTGGGCATCGATACGGCCGACTGGGACCGGGTGAACGCCTTCTGCCGGGACAGCCGTATCGCCGGCAAGGAGTTCCGTGAACTTGACTGTGAGGCACTGGACACGTTGCAGGTGAAGCTGCGTGCCATCCGCCGTAAACGTGAGAATAAACAACAATAGCAACCATTTAATTTTTCAGTTATGGACTTGAAAGAACAATTAAAAAGCCTGTCCGCCCAGGACAGGAGGGAGCTTTTGAAACAGCTCCAGCAGGAAGAGAAGGAAAACAAGCGCAATCGTCGCGATGCCTACGAAGGGCTTCGTGCGCAGTTCATGCTTGAAGTGAAGAACAGGCTGTTTCCAGTTGTGGATGACGTGAAGGCCTTCCGTGACTGGGTAGAGAAGGAAGCCGCCTCTTTCCGTGACCTGATGCGTGACTATGGGCAACTTCGCAAGGATGACCAGGCGAGTTTCACCATCGTGGACGGTGACATGAAGCTGGAAGTGAGGAGTAACAAGGTGAAGAGCTTCGACGAGCGTGCCAACCTCGCCGCCGAGCGTCTGGTGGATTACCTGAAGCGTTACGCCATGAGCCGGGAACTCGGTACCGATGATCCGATGTACCAGCTCGGTATGACTATGATCGAGCGTAACCGCCAGGGTGATCTGGACTACAAGTCGGTGAGCAAGCTGTATGAGCTGGAGGACCGTTTCGACAGCGAATACACGGAGATCATGGACCTCTTCCGTGAGAGCAATGTGGTGTACAAGACCGCGGTGAACTACTATTTTCATAAACGTGACGAGAACGGTGTCTGGCGCCGTATCGAGCCTTCATTCTGCCGATTGTAGTTATGGAAAAGACGAAGAACATCGCGCCGCACGTCATGGCCTGCAAGCGTTGTGAAGGCAAGGGACGTATCTTTTACCTGGACCAGGGAGGAGCTCCTTTATCCGCAAAATGTCCGGTCTGTAATGGCAGCGGACGGGTGAAGGTACAGAGCAAGGTGATCACCCGCATCGAGCCGTTTGTCCCGGGTGAGGATGACACCGAACTGATGACCATGTGATTTTGTTCACACTCTAAACAGAAAAACGCCGCATTCATACACGATGCGGCGTTTTTTTATTAACATCCCCGGTTAAATGCCTAATTTTGCAGCATATACCTGAACTTATGGCCAAAGGACGAGATAAAAACCTGATAGAACTCCGTGATGAAGCCTTGTGCCGCCGTTACTATTACTGGACGGAGGTGCAGCGCCTGCGTTTTGATGATGCCCTGAAAGTGTTGTCCCGGCAGGAGTTTTTCATTTCCGAGGAGCGGATCATGTCCATTATCCGGCGCAAGTGTCGGGAACTGAAGGACTTGGAGGTGAAGCCCGTCCCAAAGGTTAAGAAACCCCGCCTGACAGCCATCCAGCTTTCCCTGTTCACGGGGGAATGAACCTTCCCCTTACTGCATGGCCGACTCGTCATGCAGCGTGAAGGAATAAACCGTCTCGTACACCTTGATGTTTCCCGGCAGCGAATAGTCCCGGCTCTTTACCCTGACCAGCGGGCTGGTCTCTTCCGTGCACTGGAACTCCTGTAAGGCCTTGTACAGCTCTTTAGCCTTGAGCTGGCGTTCCCTTACCTTGTCATAGGTTCCGGAGGTGTAGTGGGTGTCATCGTAGCAGTCAATGGCCAGTCGTATGGTGATGAGTGACTCGCTTTTCTGTACCCCGTAACCGAGGTCATTCCAGTCCGATTCGGCGTTCCCGATGAGCACGCAGGGGAAGGTTACCGGGTAGTGGTCCTCCTCCGCCCCAGCTTCAAGCTGTCCGTAGTCCTCGTCAATGTATGACAGTTCAGGTATTTTTTCGGCGATGCGTTCCATGATTGCGATAAAAATTTCTTCCATGTTGTTATAAGTTTAAAATATTTCTGATTTCATTCTCCATTTTCCGGTCTATCTTTTCGGACAGTTCCCGGCTTTCCCCGATAAACTGGCGTTGCGGTATTTTTATCCGGAGCTTTTTCTTTTTGGTCAGCGCCAGCCTTTTCCATTTCAGCGCTTCCTGATTTTCCTGCGATTCATTGTTTACGGCAGAACCCTTCTTTTTGCCTTTTCTTTTGCCCGTGGCGGCTTTTTTAGCCTTGCCTGAAGCCTGGTAATACTTCGCCCATGCAAAACGCCGCATTTGGGGCGTAACGGTCGGATGCACTTCTCCTCCCCAGTTATTGACCGGCGCATAGACGAGTTCGTTTGCCACCCTCACCCGGTATTCTCCCGGCATGTATTTGACGGAGCTGAAGAGATGGTTCCTTCCGGAGAGCAGCGTCCCGTAGTTCCCTGCCGCATCGGTCCGTCCCGAGGACAGCCTTTTCGCTTTCGGCCACGGGTGTAATCCCCCGTTTACGAATCCTCCCTGCCGGAAGTTGTCCTGGAAATGGTCTTTTGCCATTCGTCCGGCGATAACCGGCATCTTCCGTTTCATTAGCCCATCCAGTTCTTTCCGTTTGGCTTTTATCAGTTTTGAATATTCTTTTATGTCCATGAATGACTGAATTAAAAAATAATTTTATACTTTTGCAGCAAGGCGTTTTTTATGTGCCTTTTTGCGTTATGGAAATACCTAAACAAGTGTCGGAATTAGCAAACAGTAGCGGTTACAACTCCGTTGTCTTATCAGCCAGTTCCCCTGAAGGAAGCATCTATTCCGTGGGCTGTGTTGACGGGGATGGTTTTGAGTTGCCTGTCGGTCTTCCCGCCTTTATTCTGTTCGACGGCCAGTCCTGCCGTCTGGTGGACGGTGAGGAGGGGCTGGCACTTTCTTCCCGTTTATTTGGTGATGAATAGTCCCATGATTTTGGGATTTACCAGTTTGTTGTCTATTCTTATCACTCCCACACGGCCCGCTTTCATGCTCTGTATGTAATTGCTTGCATCATCCTTTCCGGTTTGCGGGTCGAAGAACCTTGTCTTTCCTTCAGTCACCTCCGCGCAGAACACGTGTGCGGAGCCGCCTTTCCAGGCACAATATATCTCGTATATTCCATCCTCTCTGAATTTTTCCCTGAAGTATTCCTTCAGCCGGTTTGCATTCATTACTTGATATCCCTTTCTGACCTGCCATTTATAGGTATAGTCATAATCCGGCTTTGTTCCGTCCCGGTTCAGGAAACGTTCTTCCCATGTGATACCTTGTTTTGCCATTTCATTGTATGCGCTTTGTCTGATGTTGGGTTTTGCCTCGATGTCAAACCCCAACCTTCTGAGCATGTGTGTCACGGTGCAGGTCTGGCAATTCACGCGGTATCCTTCTTCTTTTCCGAATTTCGGGTTCTCCTTTCCCTTGTTCGCCTGTTCGTATGTCATCGGCTTGCCTTTGGTAACGCCGAGTGCCTTTTCTATCTTGAGATTGTTGCGGGCGATGTCGGTTTTTTCCTCCAGCGTCAGGTTGTCCGGCATTTCGGCTATCATTTCGTTGATGCGCCTGGTCAGTGCGTCCACGGCTTTTTTTGCTCCCGGATGCGCTTCAGTAACGTAGGGGTGTTTGTCTGAAAACAGTTTGCCGTCTTTTCCCGGATTGTTTTCCAGACCGTCATGTGCCTTGTTCTGCCCGTTTTCGTCCGGTACCGCTGTCGGCGCTTCATCCGTTGATGAGAGCGTGCACTTGCAGTTCCATCTGTCCCCGGGCTTGTGCTCGTTCCAGAACGGATCATCTATCGGACGTATGGTCCCCCAGAAAATCCTGTGGTCGGCTCCCGGATGTATGGATGTGGACGGCATCCATTTGAGATTCGGCAATACGTCCTTTTCTCTTTCGAACTGTCTCCAGTCCGCGGCCTGGTGTGCCCGTATGACGGCCGTGTCGTATTCTGTACGCAGCCAATGGATCATCTGGTGGTCGGCTATGGGCATGGCTTCCTTCACCCACTGTTCAAACGGCTTTAAACTTCCGTTTTTGTCCAGTAGCAGCGCTGCCATGTCGTTCTGTGCCCTGTGTACCTTGAAAGCTGCGAACACGGCGTTGTTCATTCGGATTTCACGGTAGAAGTCATAATCCGGATCATCGGTTTTCCGTGTCCCAAACCCCTTGTCGGTGGCTTTGTTCATCGTTTTCCACGTGGCCTCGAACAGGTTCTCCTCGATGTCGGTCATGGGATGGAAATCTTTGCTGTATATGTTCTTCAGGGCTTTCTTCAGTACCTCTTCATCGAACGAGAATAAAGTTTCCACCTGTTTGTCCTCCATTCTGTAGAGGCCGTTTATCACCATTCTAAAGCTGCCCCGTCTCTCCCCGGGGCTTTCCCGAAAAAACGTTTCAGCCAGTTGTATGCGTTTTTAAGGGCATTTTTCTTTTCTTTGGGTGTTCCTTTACCGTGCTTTTCCAGTTCCGGTTCTTCTTCCGGATCCGGTTCATCCTCTTCCGCCTTTTCGGTCTTTCGGGCCTTCGCCGCCTCGATTTCCGCCGCTTTCTCCTCCTGGCGTTTCTTCAGCTCGTCATAGTTTGCCGGTTTCTCGATCCCGAATTCCTCGTAGAGGTAGTCGTCACCTACCGGCAGGTTGAAGTTCGTGCGCAGCTGTGTGAGGATGGACATCTTTTTCTCCGGTTCGATAAGCTTCTTTTCCGGATAGCAGAACTCCCCGCCTGTGGTGTCTATTCCGAGCATTGCGAATATGTCGGCCATGTCATAGTTGAGCACGTCGAGGATGTCCTGCCTGTCGGAGAGCGTCACTTTCTCCTCCACGTCCTTGTGTACGGTTCCCAGTGCCTGTGTGCCCTTGTCGGAGGCTTCGGTGGTGAGCGTGTTTCCGAGGAACAGCTTTGAGATTTCGTTGTTGCAGCGCTCGCAGAGCTTGTCGTAGAGGTCCGCGCTCCCTGTCTTGTTCGCGGCTTCCACGAGCTTGAGCACCGTATCCTCCGCGTGCACGAAAACCGACAGGCTTCCGGTGCTGTCCGCGTCGTCCAGCGCCCTCTGCCGTGCCTCGTCGTCATCCGTGGGATACGTGTACTCCCTGATGGGCGCTCCGAACACTTCCGCGAACTGTGCCCAGTCCGCCACGTCGTTACGTTTGTATATCACCCAGATGGCTGCTTTCACCAGCAGTCCGGGATCGTCGGGTGAACCGATGAACAACAGGTCGGGGTACTCGTCCCAGGACGTCCCGGTGGTGTCCGTCTGGTGCCGCAGTATGAGCCTGCGCACGGGATCGACGTGTTTGCGCGGTATCAGGTCGTAGTTCACCCATTCCCCCTTGCGGTAGAACTGCACGAGTGAGAACCCCCAGAATTTGGCGTCCAGGATGTCCCCTATGAACTTCCGGAACCATGGGGACCTGATCTGCTTGTTCACCTTCTCGTCCGGCTTCCCGTTCCTGCGGAATTCTATGGAAGATGCCAGTGCGGCATTCTTCCGTTTCTCTATGACACTTGTCAGGTGCGTGTCCATGAGTATGTCGCTGAACAGGTCGTACAGCCTGAAGCGTCTGGAGTAGTCCACATTCTCGAAAGCCCTTACCGCGAGCATGTAGTCCGCTATGTCTATACCGAACCTTCTGGGCTGTGTCAGTATGATGGTTGCGGGTCCTTTCTGCCCGGGCCTCGGCAGGTTCCCGCTTTGGGTTATCTTTCCGGCCCCTTTCTTTCTTTTGTTCATATTACCAATGGTTTACACGTTTACGGTTGCTTTTGATAAGGAAATTTGATTTTGCCGCCCTCGTCTCTTCGGACAGCAGGGGCAGGCCGTCCACCGATATCTCCTCGGCCGCCACGGCTTTCAGCCATTCGACCGCCCTTTCGTGGCGTTCCTTCCGCAGCGGTGACAGGTTCCTCGGGTTATGTATGCAGAAGATGTGGTACACGGCTATGTCGATGGCCATCATCAGGACAAGCTGGTTGCGTTTGTCACCGGTTGCCGTGAATATTTTGTCACAGTCGTAACGTCTGGAAAGGTAGCAGCGCATCTCGGCGACGGCGCGGTCCTCGCATATCTCCACGACGGCGTCGTCCTCCCTTGTCAGTGCGTCCAGAATCTCGCGGTGTATGCTCGCGTCGTAGTCTGAAAGTTCGATAAATTTGCTCATAATGATAGGTATTGAAGTTTACACTCTGTACTTGTTTTGTGACCGCGTGCTTTTCCTTGTGACAATGACGGGCTTTTCCGACTGTCTGGTCTTGCGGTCTATAATTCTGTTTCCCCCCTCCACGCAGTCGGGTCCGTCTGCCGGATAGGTCAGTTGCAGGTTGAACAGCTTGAACTGTTCCGCCATCCGTTTCATGTGCGGGTTGTCCTTTTCGGCCTCGTTGAGTATCAGGTTCCCCTCCCGGTTGAGCGGTTCCAGGTTCGCCTCGATACGTGTGGCCTTGTCGGTTTTCTTCTCCTCGTCTCCGGTGATGTACAGTGATATTTTCCTTTCCCTGCGTATCCGCCGCACGATGGGCTGGAATACCTGCTGGAAAAAAGGATCCTGTAATTTGTTGTTCTCCATGTAACAGTACACGGTGGTTTTTCCGCCCACGAACTCCAGCAGCTTGATGTACCACTCTACAAATTCCGCGTTCAGCCCCCTGTCCAGGAACGTTTTTATCAGATAAAGCCTTCCCGCGAGTTTCCCGAGCAGGCACACCGTTTTGGTGGAACTTTTTTTCGTCTTGTTCTCTCCCGGTGCGGGGTCCCCGTATATCACCAGGAACTTGAACCTGGAGAGTGCCGGCACTTTCCCGTAGGTGATTTCCGCGAACACGCCGCCGTCCACCACCGGGTTGTTGAAGAACTCTTTCTGTGCCGCCGCCGCGCTCACCAGTGAAAGGAAGAGGTCGATATCCTCCTCGGAGTTCTTTTCGGGCCATACGGACAGTCCGTCCTTTCCCCGGATGTTGATGATATCCACGTGCCCGATTCCTTTCGCTTTCAGTTCGGTGGCCTTTTCGATGGCCCTTTTGATGCAGCAGTCCGGCGCGATGATGTTTCCGTTGAACAGGATGCGGTAGTTTCCCGATACGGACATGGTCGGTATCAGCGCCTCCTCCAGCCATTTCCATTTGGTTTTGATCCGTTCCGGATTCCGGCACTCCTCGTCGGTGTCTATATCGTCCACCAGAATGAAGTCCGGCCGGAAGTTCTTGTTACGCGTACCGCGCGGTGACTGCCCGGCTCCGATGGCGCGGAAGGAGCATCCGGACATGCAGGTGAACTCCCCGGTTTCCCACGCTCCCGGTTTTTTCTGCTGTCCGTAGTCCTGTATGATCCGCTGGTTCTCCTCGAAGTTCGCCATGAACGGCAGCAGTAGCCTTTCCGCATTGTCTGCCGAGTTGGAGATCAGCAGCACGTTGCGTATCTTTTTTGTCAGTGCCAGTTTGGATATCTCCATCATGGAGCGTGCGGATTTCGCCAGCTCGCGTGACCAGGCCCTTACCTCGTACCAGCGGTTGTTCCTCATCAGCCGCCCGGTGGCTTTTTTGTGGAAGGCGGCGGACTCGCAGGTGCAATACATGGCGAAGTAGTATTTGAACCACTCCTCGTCGTTCTTCTCCAGTCTTTCCCGCCTCTGCCTGATTTCCGTTTCCGTGTCCGTGGGGTTGATGTCCGAATGTTCGCGCACGGATGCCACCAGCTCGTTCCAGTTGTCCAGTGCGATCCTGTCCTGGGGTGTGAGTCTTTTCTTTGCCATGTCAGGATAATTTTGATTTGACAAACGCGTCCAGAAGCGGGGTGATCTCCTTCGCCTGCGTGGAATCGTAGGTCCGCACCCATTTGAGCAGGTCGGAGAACACGGAGATGATGTCCGCCAGCCCCACTTCTGTTTCCAGTTTCTTGATGGCGTTCGACAGTTTGGAAATGGTGTCCGCTTCCGCGGCGTTCGGGAACCGTTCCCCTTCCGGCTTTCCCATGATGGCGTTGTTGAGTTCCGCCAGCTGCCGGTACAGGTTCTTCAGCTGCTCCTCCCGTGTGATGGTTATGGAAGCCTTCAGCTGCTCCCAGTTTCCTTTGCCTATCCAGTTGTTCACAGTCACCCGTGAAACCCCCACACGCTCGGCTATTTCCGCCTGCGTGAGCGTTTCGCGGGTGTAGAGCGTTTTCGCCCATGCCTTTTTCTGCTCGTTTGTAAGTTCGGCCATATTACCTCCTTTTTTACGTGCAAAATTGATAAGGAAAAGGAGCGAAAAAAAACGCGCTCCGCATGATGACATTTTAAAGCGTCATGGCAATCCTTTAAAGTCTCCATGATGAAAACGCGGTTTGAAAAAGGCTTTTAATCCCCCTAATTTCGCACCGTAAACTTTGCAGGGAAGGACCTGCCAAAACGATAGTGACATGAGTAGATTTTTCAATATGATACCCGGAACCGATGCCTGTTGCATCCTTCTTTACGGTGACATCGGTGAGTACGATGATAACGTGCGCAGCGGTGATATTGCCCGTGAACTTCTGGAAGCGGAAGCCCTGACCGGGAAGGTGGACGTGCGTATCAACAGCAACGGCGGCGAGGTTTATTCGGGCATCGCCATTTTCAATGCCTTGAAGAACAGCAAGGCCGACATTACCATCTACGTGGACGGCATCGCCGCCAGCATGGCCTCCGTCATCGCCCTTTGCGGCAAGCCCGTGCAGATGAGCCGTTATGCCCGTCTGATGCTTCACAGTGTCCAGGGCGGCTGTTACGGCAACAAGGATGAGATGAAGGACTGCATCCGTGAGATCGAGGCGCTTGAGGATACCCTTTGCGAGATGTATGCCACCCGTATGGGCAAGGACAAGGAGGAAATCCGCGCGATGTATTTTGACGGCAAGGATCACTGGCTGCGTGCCGACGAGGCGCTGGCGCTGGGGCTTATCGACGGTATTTATGACGCTGACCCGGTACCGGAGGACAGTACCCCCGAACAAGTATTTCAAATATTCAATAACCGGCTGCACAAGCCACAAAACGAGAATAGCATGAATTTAGACGAACTCAAGAGACGTCCGCGGTTCAAGAACTGTGCGACGGATGACGATTTCCTGCGTGAAATCGGACTGCTGGAAACGGAGGCTGGCAAAGTCCCGGCCCTTGATGCCGAGGTCACCCGCCTGAAGGGCGAACTGAAGGTGTTCCAGGACAAGGCGGATGCGGATGACGCTGCCGCGCGTAAGAAACTGCTTGATGATGCGGAACAGGACGGCCGTATCGATGCCGCCACCCGCCCCATCTATGAGAACCTTCTGGCAAAAGACCGGGAGAACGGGGAAAAGGCATTGGAGAAGCTTTCCCCCAAACGTAGTGTCATGACCGACCTTCGTGTGAATCCGACGGGTGAAAGCCCCTGGAACAAGCGCATGAGCGAGATTAAGGACAAGTTGAACCATAAATAAAAACATTTGCCATGGCAATAGTAGTAAGAAACACGAATTACAACGGCGAGGTACTGGAGAAAATACTGGTCCTGGCCACCACCGGGAATGACCTTGTAGAAAAAGGTCTGATCATGGTGATCCCCGGTGTGGAGAAAAAAATCAGCCTGCCGCGTATCAAGACGGGCAAGATGCTCCAGAAGCGTAAGGAGAACCCGACTTTGGAAGACTCGAAAGGCAATTTCAATTACTCGGAGAAATCACTGGATCCGGAGGACTTCATGGCGTTCACGACTTTCAATCCCCGTGCCTTCGAGCATGTTTGGCGCAAGTGGCAGCCGAAGGGCAACCTCGTGTTTGCCGAACTTCCCCCCGAAGCGCAGAACACGCTTCTGGATGAACTTAGCAAGAGTGTGAAGTTCGAGCTGGGCTGGCATTACCTGAACGGCGAGTTCGGTTCGGACGACGACCACCTTTTCAACGGTATCCTGACCCAGGCGGCTAAAGATCCGGATGTGATCGTGGTTCCGGCTCCTTCCGATACTTCCATGATCGGCAAGTTGAAGGCTGTCCGCAAGGCTATTCCAAAAGCCCTGCGTGAGAATCCGAACCTGCGTATCCTGATGAGTATTGACGACTTCGACAAGTACGATGACGAGCTGACCGAACGCGAGTACAAGAACACGAGCGAGACGGACATCAACAAGAAGCGTTACAAGGGTATCACCATCGAGACGCTGAATTCCTGGCCTGATGGCCTTATCGTAGCCACGCTCTGCTCGATGAGCGCTGACGGCAACCTTTTTGCCGGTGTGAACCTCCAGGACGATGAGGAGGTGATCCAGATTGACAAGTGGATGAACTCCAGCGAGCTGTACTTCTTCAAGCTGCTTATGAAGGCCGACACGGAAATCGCCTTCGGCGAGGAGTTCGTGGTGCTTGACACCCGTGAGACTCCGGTGTTCAAGGTAGTGGAACGCAGCATTTCTGCCGATCCGGCCGCTCTTTCTTTCAAGGCCGCCGGTGAGAGCAAGGAGGTGAAGGTCACTGCCTCCGGTGATTACAGCGTGGTTTCCATTCCTGCCGGTTTCACGGCAGTCGGTACCGATGGCTCTCTGACGGTCACCGCCGGTGTGAACAGTAGCGGCAAGGCGGTATCCGGCACACTTGTACTGGGCCTGGACGCCGATCCGGAGAAGAAGGTGGAGATAGCACTGTCCCAGGCGGCCGTTGATGAAGAGGAAGGCGGTGAGTGATGGGAAAGCTGAAGTATCTTGTCATCCATTGCACGGCCACTCCTGAAGGGCGTGAGGTAAGCGGTGCGGAGATTCGCGCCTGGCATACGAACCCCGTCTCAAAGGGCGGCCGCGGCTGGAAGCAGGTCGGATATACCGACCTGTTCCATCTGAACGGCGGAGTGGAACGCCTGGTGAACAATAACGAGGACGCGAATGTGGACCCGTGGGAAGTGACCAACGGCGTGGCCGGTTACAATTCCGTGAGCCGCCATATCGTCTATGCCGGCGGGTGTGCAAAGGATGGTAAAACGCCTGCGGACACCCGTACCTCCTGGCAGAAAAAGGCGCTTGAGAAGTACGTGAAGGATTTCCATCGTCGTTTTCCCGATGTGAGAATCGTCGGTCACAATGAACTGGCGGCCAAAGCCTGCCCCAGTTTTGATGTACAGAGATGGCTTAAACAAATAGGTATAACTCAATAAATCAACAACAACATGAAAAGATTTCTTTTATTCTTTGTGCTGATACTCGGATTCGTGTCAGCAACTTTTGCCCAGACCGGTACAGTACCGGAAGTCGATTATAGCGCGATGATCACCACCTTTGCCGGTTTTGTCGGTGGCGTGGTGTTGCTCACGGAAGGGATCAAGGCTCTGTTTCCAAAAATGCAGGGCTTGGCGACACAGATTGTCAGCTGGTGTGTGGGCATTGTGGCCGCCATGCTTTTATGGTGGCTGGATGCGGGCTTTGTCGCTGATGCCACGTGGTATATCGCGTTGTGTTACGGGTTCGGTGCGTCCCTTGTGTCCAATGGTGTTGCCGATACGGGATTTGTCCAGTGGCTCATCGGACTGTTTGCGGGTAAGGATGCCGGCAAATAGGCTTTGACCTGAAAGACCAGTGTGCGTATGGACTTCAGTGCTGTCATGAATCTGGTGCTGGGCGGTGGTCTGGTAGCCACGATAATAGCCATCATCACCCTGAAATCAACGGTCAGGGAAGCGAGGGCGAAAGCGGAGAAGGCTACCGCCGAAGCCGAGACGGTACGGATTGACAATACCGAACATGCCACCCGTATCCTGATCGAGAATATTGTAGAACCCTTAAAAGAGGAACTGAATGAAAACAGGAAAGCTTTGCAGGCGACCCGGCGTGAAATGGCACGCCTCCGGAAAGCCATTGATACTGCCAACAGTTGCAGGCATCATGATGATTGTCCTGTTCTTTACGGGATGCGCGAGTACTCGAAAGAGCAGGACGGAGGTGAACCGGAACAGCAGCCTGTCGTCAAGCGCCGACAACGTGTCAAACGTGAGGCGGGGGTTGTTGATGGCGGGGATTCCGAAATCGGCGGTGAGCCTGACGATCCCTCCGGACAGCCTCCGTAAACTTCCCTCCGGTTCGTCCTACCATTCCAGGAACGGGCAGGCGGGCCTGACGGTGAAGAGCGATGCGGCCGGCAATATCATAGCGGAGGCATCCTGCGACAGCCTCCAGCGGCTGGTACTGTGTTATGAGGAGGAACTGACCCGTATCCGTAATGAGACACATGAGGACTCATTCACAGTTGAAACGGAATTTGAACGTCGCTTTAGTCCCGTTAAAATAGCGCTGGCCGCTTTTATAACCGGATGTGTTGCCGGCATAGTATTAACTTTCAAAATCAAGAAACAATGAATAAGAATTTCATGTACGGCGTCGGTGCCGTGAAATACAAGGACTTTGTGGTGGGTTACATAGAGAAGAATTCGTTTGACATGGGCGGGCAGAAACCCGAATCCGCCAAAATCGAGGCGGAGCAGGTGCCGGGAACCCCGGTGCTTATCATTCCCCAGTCGAATGGCAGCATCGCCCCCACGTTCAACGTTATCCAGCTGAACTACGAAAACCTGCATAGCTTGCTGGGTGGTACCATGCACTACAAGGAAGAGGACTCGGAAAAGAAAACCCCGATTGGTTGGACGGCCCCGACGGCAGCCGTGTTGCTGACCGGTCCGTGGGAAATAGCCCTTGTTTCGGGGCAGAGCATCCTGATTCCCAATGGCACGCTACTTTCCAATCTCGGCGGCAAGCTGACCCTGACAGAAACGGCGAAAATCGAATGCACGCTGGAAGTGGCCATGCCGGAAGACGGCTCCCAGCCCCATGGCGTATTCAATACGGATTCTATCCCGGAAGAGTGGAAACAGTATAAACTGCCTCCTGCTGAATCTGCCGCTGCTGCTTCCACTAACCTGGCCGAGGAGTAGCGTATGGACGAAGCTGTCATCAAGCAGATCCAGCGTGAGGGTGCGGACGCGCTGCTGGATATCGGTGTGAGCGTCCCGCTGAAAGCGTTTCATATCCCTTTCAGGAAATCCCCGCTGGAGCTGCGCGTGACCATGAGGCGACCTTATATGTCCGGTCAGATTCTTTTTGCCCGGACATATTTGTCGATGGGGATCACCAGTGAGGAGATGTGGGGGTTCAGCAAGGAGGAGGAAATGCAGTTTCTGGCCTCTCACGGCAAGGCGGTGAGCCGTATGGTGGCCTATACCCTTTGTCGTGGCCCTTTCAGCCGCCGCGTGCTTTTGCGCCCGGTGGCATGGCTCATAAGGAACTTCATGGAACAGCGTTATCTGGTGGGTGCGATCAAGCGTTTTGTCAGCCTGATGGGTACCGACCCTTTTATACCTATTATCAGATCAGCCGAGCGGACGAATCCGATGAGCTTGAGACTGAGCCAAAGAAAGAAGGGGAGTTAAAGAGCCGTTATGAAGGCTCCCATAGCCCTTTCGGTTTTGTGTGGCAGATTGCCAGTGCCACCGGCTGGAGCGTGGACTATATACTGAACAAGGTGAATTACCAGACCCTGATCATGATGCTTAGTGACGCTCCCCGGTATGTCCGTGACAAGTCCGGATCTTCCGGTCCTGCGGATGAGCGGAGCGCCGAGGATGAAGCGGATGGAATAGTAGGATTTTTTCAAAGCAAGCTAAAATAGATGAAACCGGTACAAATAGAATTCCTTATGGTGGACCATTTGAGCGCCCGTCTTGACAAGGCCGTGGGCAAGATCGAGCGGATGTCCCAGCAGGCATCGTCCGCCAACAGACAGATCCGGGAACTTGACAGGAGCGGTTCCCTGTTGAACAACACCGTCGGCAAGCTGGCGGCCGCCTTTACTATCAAGGAGCTGGTGTCGAACATCACCAAGGTACGCGGCGAGTTCCAGCAGCTGGAGGTGTCGTTTCAGACCATGCTCGGCAGTGCGGAGAAGGCCGACACCCTGATGCAGCAGTTGGTACATACGGCCGCGACCACTCCTTTCGGCCTGGAGGATGTCGCGCAGGGTGCCAAGCAGCTTCTTGCCTACGGGTTTGGAGCGGAGAAAGTGAACGAGACGCTGATCCGCTTGGGTGACATCGCTGCCGGACTTTCCATCCCTTTGAACGATCTGGTCTATCTTTACGGCACCACCATGTCCCAGGGACGGCTTTATACACAGGACCTGAACCAGTTCACCGGCCGGGGCATCCCTATGATCGCCGAACTGGCCAAGCAGTTCGGCGTGGCTGAAAGCAAGGTGAAGGAGCTTGTGGAGGAAGGCAAGGTCGGTTTTCCCGAAGTGCAGAAGGTCATAGAGAGCCTGACGGACGAGGGCGGAAAATTCAGTGGTCTGATGGAGGCACAATCCAAAACGATAACCGGACAGATCTCCAATATAGAGGATGCCGTTTCAATGATGTTCAATGAAATCGGGCAACAGTCGGAAGGTGTCATCAACACCACGCTTTCCGGTGTTTCCTACATGGTGGAGCATTACGAACGTTTCGGCCGTATCCTGCTCGGGCTTGTCGGTACGTATGGTGTGTACCGGACCGCCGTCATGACAGTCACGGCCGTGAAAGGCTGGGCGGTGGCTGCGGAGGCGTTGCATTACAACTGGCTCCTGCTGGTTGAGAAAGCGCAGAAAATGCTCAACCGGACCATGCTTTCCAATCCCTATGTGCTGGTTGCGACCCTGCTTGCCGGTGTTGCCGTGGCACTGATCTCCATGAAGACGGAAACCGAACGTTTGCAGGAATCCGAGGAAAGGTATCAGCAGCAGAAGCAGAAAACCATAGAGGCCGAGGAAGAGCACAGGCGCAAAATAGAGGAACTGTGTTCCATTGCCGGGGATGAAGCCGTGTCCACGGATGCCCGGCGTGAGGCGCTAAACAAGCTGGAACAGAAATATCCGGATATATTCTCCAAATACGACACCGAGTATGAGAAACTGAAGAATATCAAGAAAATCAAGGAAGAGATAGCCCGATTGGAAGCCGGTGAGTCCATATCCAATCCCGCCAATGAATTGAAACGTGTGGATGACAGGATAAAAGAACTTGAAGGCAAGACCCGGTTGGCAACCGAATATTACCAGGACAGCTACGGGCGGCAAAGAGCCCGATATGTCCGGAAATCCGCACGTTCAAGGGATGAGGAGGCAGAGCTTCAGAATCTGTACGGAAAACGCAAGAGCCTGAACGGACAAATCCGCAAGGACGAGGTAAATGCCTATTTCGAAAACCTGACCGGTGTGAGTAACGAGACCCTTGCACAGCAGATAAAGCAGCGTAGAACCCTGCTTGCCCGGATGTCTGTCCAGGAGAAGGAATACGGAAAGATTACGCAGGGTGACGAAAATCTTACCGGAACTTATTCCCGTGACGAACTGAAGTATCAGCTGAACAAACTGGTTTCGGAACAAAACCGGCGTAACCTGCCCACGGATTCAAGCACTGACTGGGTGGCTGCGGCAAAAGAGAAATACCAGGATGCGCTCAAGGCTTATAACGCCTTTCTTCAGGAAACGTCCAACAGCCTTTCCCGTGAGGAGTTTGAGAAGAAGGCGAAAGAACTGAAGGATGCCGTCGATACCGCCAAAAAGGAGTACGACAAGGTCAAGCCCGGTGAGGATAAGGATTCCGAGGCCGAACGGAAGAAGGCGGACAAGGCGGAGAAAGAAGCCCAACGCCGCAAACAGGTTTCTGAAAAGCTGGGCCAGGAACTCGCCGGGCTGCAAAGGAAGAATGACGAGGCGGAGATTGAGATGATGACCGAGGGGCTGGAGAAGAAGCTGCGCCAGATAGACAATGAATACCAGGCACGCAAGGATGAAATAGCCAGGCAGGAAGCCGGTTGGAAACGTGACAACGCGAAAGCGGGGCAGTCCGGTTCGCTGTCGGAAGATCAGCAGTCCGAAATAGACAAGGCCCGTGAGCTGAACGAGTCCGGCCGACAGAAGAAAATAGCGGAAGCTTATCGGGAAGAGTTCGGAGTGATGCAGGAATATTTGCAGGCCTACGGCACCTTCCAGCAGCAGAAACTCGCCATCGCGACCGAATATGCGGAAAAGATACAAAAGACGACGTCCGGCAGCGAGAAGCTCTCTCTCGGTGTTGAACGTGACAGCAAACTTGCCGGCATCGAAGTGCAGGAACTGAAAGCCCGTATTGACTGGGGTACTGTCTTCGGTGAATTCGGCGGGATGTTTTCCGATATGATAAAGCCTGTATTGGCGGATGCCAGAAAATACATGCTCACTGACGAGTTCCGAAATGCCGACCATGCCAGCCAGGACGCGCTTGTCTCTGCCGTCCAGCAGATGGAGAGGGCTTTGGGCGGTTCCGGCAAGGTCAGTTTCAAGAAACTGGGTGCCGAGGTTACTGCCTACCAGAAAGCCCTTTCAGACCTGAAGGAGGCACAGGCGGTGTATGCGGACACCTATACGGCACTCATTGCCGCCCAGAAATCATACATTGAGGCGCAACAGTCCGGAACCGAACAGGAGAAGGAGTCCGCCCGGCAAGCCCTGGAAACGGCGCAGGCTAATGCCGATGCCGCGAGTGAGAATATAAACGCCTTGCAGGAAACGGCTGACAGTGCCCGGCAGTCCCTCTCGAATACTGCCTCCGGTCTGAAGACCAGTATGGAGAATGTGAGGGACGGATTGCAGCAGATTGCCTCCGGCAGTATCAGCGGGGCGTATAATGGCCTGATCACACTCGGCAAAGGTGCCAAGGAAGTGGACGGCAAACTGGGCGAGGCTTTCGGAAAGGTTTCCGAAACACTTGAGGATGTGCCTGTTGTCGGCTGGATTGTAAGTATTATAGACCTTTTCAAGGATGGTTTGAGTGTGGTCATCGGTGGCCTGCTCGACGCGGTGTTCAATGCCGTGAGCGGTATTCTTGACGATGTGCTTTCCGGTGATCTTTTTGTGACTATCGGAAAATCGCTGCTTTCCGGTGTGGGCAAGATATTCGACGCATTGACCTGGGGCGGATTTTCCTCCTGGACGACTTCAAGCAATGCCAAAGAGGTCCAGGAAACCATCGACCGGCTGACCGAGCGCAACGAGACCTTGCAGACGGCTATCGAGGACCTGACGGAGGAGATCAAGGCGAGCAAGGGTACAAAGTCCGTGGCCGCCTACCGGGATGCCTACAGGCTCCAGCAGGAGACGAACTCGAACTATCTGGACATGGCCATGTCGCAGGCCGGTTATCACGGTTCGCATCACAGCTGGAATTATTACTGGGGCGGTTTCTCACAGGAACAGATTGACCGTTTGAGCGGTCAGATCGGGCGTAGCTGGAACGGTGACATCTGGAACCTAAGTCCGGAGGAGATGAAGAAGTTGCGCAGTAACGTGGACATGTGGACGCAGATCCAGGATACCGGCAAGGGCGGATATGGAGGTCGTCTGACCGAGAAGCTGGATGACTATATCGACCAGGCGGGCAAGCTGGAGGAACTTACCGACCAGCTGTATGAAGGTCTCACCGGTATTTCCTTCGACAGCATGTACAGCAGTTTCGTGGATAACCTGATGGATATGAAGTATGATGCCGCAGCCGCGGCGGAGGACATATCCGAGTATTTCATGCGTGCGATGCTGTCAAACAAGATCGGTGAGCTGTATTCCGACAAGCTGAAAGGCTGGTGGGAGAAATTCGGCAAGGCGATGGAAGACAATGACCTTACAGAAGCCGAGCGTAAGGCCCTCCAGGACGAGTACATGAAGTATGTCGAGGAAGCCGTCGCTCTTCGTGACAATCTTGCCGCGGCCACCGGGTACGATAACTCGGGCGGTACGAGCCAGAGCGCCAAAACCGGCGGTTTTTCAGCCATGACACAGGACCAGGGTACAAAACTGGACGGCATGTTCACCAGCGGGTTGCAACACTGGTCGAGCATCGATGAGAAGATGGAGAGCGTCATCGACAAGATGAACACCGCCGAGGGGCATCTTGCCCGTATCGAGGAGAACACCGGCACGAGCGCGTCGCACCTTGGCAAAATAGAGGAAGAGATTCGTAAAATCAATCGTGACGGAGTAAAATGCAAATGATATGGAAAAGATATTAGGCGGTCTGGTACTTGTCAACGGTACCGACATCTGGAGTACATACGGGGTGTTCCTCGTTGAGGACAAGCGCGGCGGGATGGATAACCTGACCGCCATCCTGACCCCGAGCAAGACGAAAACGGACACGGCTGTGAATATCCGGGAGGAGGACGGGGAGAAATATTCCTCCGTGCTGACGCCCAGGAACGAGGCCCGTGACGTGACGCTTCATTTCGCCCTGTTTGGCAAAACGCAGGCCGGCTGGCTGAAGAAGTATTTCGAGTTCATCAATTTCCTGAAGAAAGGCCGTGACGGGTGGCTTGAGATTTCCTTTCCCCAACTTGCCCTGACTCTCCGTGTGAAATATACGGATTGCAGCAAGTTCCAGCCTCTGACCTATCTCTGGAAGGAAGGCGTGCACGCCGGCAAGTTCAAGGTGAAGTTCCGGGAACCTGTCCCGATCATATAAATGTGATTCAAACCCTATTCAAACGACGTTTAAACAAGATACAGACATGCTGACCATCTATGACAGCAACGGCAACAGACGGACCGATATCGAGGCGGGCGACAGCTCCACCCAGGTGAAGGAGGTGCAGGGTGACAATGTCCTGACACTCTCTTTCACGCATTACGAATATATCGCCCTGGACGTGAATGACCGGGTGGACTTTGAGGGTGAGCGCTACTGGCTGACCGAACGGTACACCCCGAAGCAGAAGAGCGGCCAGGAGTGGGTATATGATTTGAAGTTTTACGGTATCGAGAGCCTGGTGAGACGTTTTCTTGTGCTGGAGACCACCGACGGGAACACCGAGCCTGTGTTCACGCTGACAGCGACTCCGCGTGAACACGTGGCCATGATCGTGAAGTGTATCAATGACGGAATGAACCACACCACCGACTGGAAAGTGGGGCGGGTGGACGGTACGGACCTTATCGTCATCGATTACGAGGGGAAGTACTGCAACGAAGCCCTGAAAGAGATAGCCGAAGCGGTCGGCGGGCAGGCTGAATGGTGGGTGGAAGGCCAGACCGTGAACGTGTGCCGGTGTGAGCATGGCGAGGAAATAACGCTGGGCTACGGGAAGGGACTGACCGGAATCGAACGCGACACGACGGGTACCGACAATTTTTATACCCGGTTGTTCCCGGTAGGCAGCACGCGGAACATAGATCCGTCAAAATACGGGCATAGCCGCCTGATGCTTCCGGGGGGCAGGCAATATGTCGAGATACATACGGAGGAGTACGGCATCTATGACCGTTACGAGCAAGACGCCTTCAGCGGCATTTATCCCCGCAGGATCGGGGCTGTCAGCAGTGTGCGCAGCGAAGATGTGAAAGATGACGACGGCAACCCTTTCACGGTCTATTATTTCAGGGACGACAGCCTGAACTTCGATCCGAACGATTACGAGCTGCCCGACGAGACCAAACGTGTATCGTTCCAGGACGGTGACCTTTCCGGACTGGGGCAGGGTGAGGACCACTATTTCGAGGTGAATTTCAACAGTGCCACCCGTGAGTTCGAGATTATTACGATATGGCCCTATGATGATGACACGCAACTCCCCGGCGGCAAACTTATTCCGAAATCCGGTGACCGTTATATTCTCTGGAATATCCGTATGCCGGACGAATATTACCCGCTTGCCGAGGAGGAGTTTCTTACGGCGGTGGAACAGTTCAATACCGAACACTGGCAGGATCTTGCCGTTTACAAGGCCCCGACCGACCATGTGTGGATTGAGGAGAACGGTGTTTCCCTGTCCGTAGGCCGTCGTGTGAGACTTGAAAGCGAGGAGTATTTCCCCGAAACCGGTTATCGCAGCAGCCGTATCACGAAAATTACCCGGAAAGTGAACCAACCCGGGGAGATGGACATCGAGATCAGCGATGCCCTGCATAGTGGTGCGTTTGAACGGGTGAATGACAGTATCGGGGAACTGAAAAACTATACGAAGTCAAAGGCGGAGGGTGCCGCGCTTCCTGACATTATCCGTAGCTGGGACAAGACACTGCCTACGGACAACAATCTTTTTTCCGCGCGGAGAAGCCAGGCGGAACACATCAGCAAAAAAAAGAATGACCGTGCAAAGGGGAAGATCACCTTCGAAGCGGGAGCCTCTTTCGGACAGGAGGATAATGCGGGTATTGATGACAAGGGCAATGCCGGGCTGCTGACCCTTGTTGTGCGTGAGCTTCTTCGCAGTCCGAAATTCGTGGACGGTCTTTTCGGTGAGGGCTGGCGGCTCTGGATGGAGGACGCTTTGTCCCATCTGACCATCGACAAGCTGACGGTACGCCAGGTCATGGTAGTATTGGAGCTGCTTATCGAGAAGGTACGCAGCGTCGGCGGCCAGCTTTGTGTCAGTGCCGCCAACGGGAAAATAAAGACCGCTGTTCTTGAGGGCGGTTACTGGAGGATCACTTTCGAGCAGGAGAACACTTTCGTGGCCCATGACCTCATGCGCTGCCAGACCTTCAGCGGCGGGAATTTGAAAAGCTATTGGGTTGAGGTGGCCGGCGTGGAGGGTGGTTCCATCCTCGTGGGCGAGGACGAGTTCGGCGCTTCTCTTCCGGAGTCTGGTGACGAGTGCGTGCTGATGGGCAACACGGAGAATCCGTTGCGCCAGAACCTGATCCTGATCTCCGCCACCGAGGACGGGCAGCCCCGTGTGGACGTGATGGACGTGGTGAAGGCGAAGAACTTCACCGGCTGCCTGCGTGCCCGTTTGGGCAACCTTGACGGTATCAGTGATGACTGGTTCCCTTCAGACAACCAGCCTCACGGTGATGGCCTGTACAGCGACAACGCCTACCTGCGTGGTACGTTCCTTCTGGTAACGGGCGAGGATATCAAGACGAAGTTCGAGATAGTCGAGGGGAAAATCGTCAGTTCCGTCACCGCCCTGCGGAATGACTTCGCCACCGAGCGCGGCTACCTGAATAACCCCGCCTTTGATAACGGCCTTATGAAGTGGAACACGGAGAACGAGACCGTGTTCTTCCTTGTGGGCAACCGGTGGATCTGGGCGAACGGTAACGTCTTGACGAGGAAGGGTGACAGCGCGAGCGTGACCGAGGATGACGGCCGTACGGTTGTCCGGATTCGTAACAAGTACATCCTCCAGAAACGTGAGAACCTGAAAAGTATTCCCTCCATGCCTGAAAATGACAGTGGGGAGAAGGAAGCCGTCCCGGTGTTCCTGACTTTCTTTTACCGCTGTGCCAAGGCCGGCACGCTGCGTGTGGAGTTTGTGGGTGTGGATAAGACAGGCTTTGCCAATTTCAACAGCATGGAGGTGGAGGAAGAACTGTCCGCGACCGACGGGTACGTACAGTACACCTGTAGCGGACTCTGGAACGGTACAGGTGATTTTAAATTGAGTTTTACCGGTGATATTTACCTGTATATGCTCATATTGAGCACCGACCGTGTGGAATCCCTGACACACCGTTATAAAACCCTTTTCGAGCAGTCGGAGCGTCTGGTAAAGATTTCGGCGGCGGTGTTCGACAAAGACGAGAACCTGCTGGAAGAGACCGGCCTGATGGTTACTTCCAAATATTCCGGGTTGTATGCCATTGACGGTGATGGAAATTTGAAATCCCTTGTAGGTGTTGGGGGTGACGGCGTAAAAATCAAGGGCGATAATATCACGTTGGAGGGACTTGTTACGGCTAATGATAATTTCAAGATTCTGGAAGACGGTAGTATTGAGACGCGCAACGCCAAGATTTATGGTACAGTGTATGCCTATGAGGGTAAAATCGGCGGTTTTACGATTGATTCCGGACGGTTGTACTGGAAAGCCGGTGATTATTTCGGCAATGATTCCCGCAGTCTGAAACTTGGTGTCTCACAAACGGACATGGAGGGTATTGTGGATGTGTCCTTTAATGCCGCCACGCAGGGACGCTTCGGTGTCAAGGCCGTAGGCTCGAATCTGGGTGGTGCCGCTATCTATGCCTCCAGCAAGTCCTCTGGTCAAAGCTATCCTATCAGTGCCAATACTTATGCCGGCTATTTTGACGGTGGTGTGCATGTGAACGGGGCGGTGTATTGTGGTGATATCCTGTCGAACAATTACGGTACGGGATGGAGCTTGGCCAGCGATGGGACATACAGTTACCGAAAGGGTGTTTCAGGTACCTTCCAGTGGGCTGTAAAGAGTGATTTTATAACTTATAACTATACCCTTGAGGTTGTTAATGGAATTGTCGTTAAGATGACATATATCTAAAAATAAAGGATATGAAAGTAAATTTTAATGTGTATTTTAAGGATTTCGACGGTAGCGTGCTGTTGATTGATAAGAAACCCCAGTGTATGGGAGTCATAGTCTCCCAGTGCCTGTTCAACGGTACCGGTTTCCGTCCGAGCGGTAATATTCAGACGGATAATGAAAGGAAATTACATGCTTACAGTCTTTGCATGAGGATTATGGGTTCCGATGCGGATGTGGATCTGACATCGGAGGATGCGGTTTTGATAAAGGAAGCTGTCACCGGTCTTACTCCGGGCTGTTATTCCCAAATAGTGAAACAGATAGAAGGGTAATGGAGGATTAGCCATGACAAATGCGGAAAAACAGGAGATCCTGAACGCTATCAAGGCCGAGAGCCAGAGCGTTGATGAACTTGTGGAGGTCAGCTCCCTTGACAATATCAAAAGTCTCCCCGCCCTTCGCGGCAGTGAGCTGGTGAGTGCTCCGCTTACCCTTTTGCGTAAACCGGCCGATGATGCCGCTGCCACGGCGAATGCGTCTGCCACGAAAGCGGATAATGCTGCGGCTTTGGCGAATAAAGCTGCGGGTATGGCGTCTGATGCGGCCGGTACCGCCAATCAGGCTGCTGAAACTGCAAATTCCGCTGCGGCAGCGGCATCCGCGGCTGCGAAACAGGCGGAGGATGCCGCCGCCGGTGTGAACGACGGTTTGGTCGGTGGCATGACGGCCGTCCCTGATGAGGAGAACGACACGGTGAAACTCACCCTGCTGGGGAAGACCGGGACGGAGATTGCCTCCGTTGATATTCCCGGTGGTACGGGCGGTGGCGGTAACACGTATAATGTGACGGCGGAAGTCCCTTTGGAGAGCGGTTATTATGTCCTTTCCTCCGCGATCGGTGCCGTGGATGAGAAATACCGTTACAAGGGCCGTTGCATCACCTATGAAGTCTCGCAGGGCAAATGGGAGACCAAACAGTTCGTGGGGACAAGTCTGTCGAGCTGGGAGCAGGAGGCGAGCTGGGAGGACTTCGGCGGTGCCGGAACGATGAAAAGCCTGACAGTGAACGGCGAGAAGAAAGTTCCCGACAGCGAGGGCAACGTGGATCTGACCATCGACAAGCTGGAAGTGGACGAGAGCCTGGATGCTGACAGTACCAATCCCGTCCAGAACAAGACCGTCGCCGCCAAATTCCAGGAGGTGGAAGCCGGTACCGTGTTCGGCATGAGCGCGGAAGTGAGCGACGACGAGAGCAGTGTCCGCCTTGCGCTGACCAACAAGAGCGGGGCGGAGATCGCGAGCGTTGACATCCCGGCCGGCAGCGGTGGCGGCGGTGAGTCCTCCACCACCAAGATCGTGCTGCTTGCCGAGACCGACAAGAAAACCGTGAAGGAAGGCGGAGCGGTGAAACTTACCTATACCTATGACCACCAGGTTGCCGGCGGTGATGACAAGGGTAGCAGTACCGGACAGAAAGCGACCGTCACCATCCAGGTGAAGCGCGGGACGACCACCACTTATTCCTCCTCGCTGAAGGAAGTGAGCAAGGGTACCTATACCCTTGACCTGACCAAATACCTGCTGGTGGGCACGAGCGACATCTACGTCATTGCCGAGACTACCGATCCCACCACGGGCAAGGCGCAGAAGAAGCAGGCGTACGTGAGCGTGAAGAGCGTCACCCTGTCCCTTTCCTGCGGTTACAACCTGGCGGCCACCATCCAGAACGGCGGTTACGGTACCTATGATTCCGCGAGTATACCCTACGCCGTGAGCGGTACCGGCACGAAAACCGTCAGCCTGTACGTGGACGGTGTACAGCAGAACGCGCATACGGTCACCCGCAGCGGCACGACGAACGGCAGTTTCGAGGTTTCCATGACCGGCCTGTCCGTGGGGCGGCATACCGCCCAGCTGGTGGCCGAGATGGAAACTGACGACCTCACGCTGAAAAGCGAGAGCATCCATATCGACCTGCTGAAGGCCGGAACCGGCGCGCCCTTCATCGGTTTGAAGCTCATTCATGCCGACGGGCATGTCCTCGGACGGGACGAGCATCTGGAGCCGGTCCTTGAAGCCGGCCGCTACGAGAAGCTCACTTTCGACTGGGTGGCCTATGATCCCGACCGTGTGCCCGCTGAAGTGGAGTTCTGGAAAAACGGCGTCAAGAGCAGTACCGTGAGCGCTCCCCGCAGCATGATGACCTACAGTAACCGGTTTACCGAGGAAGGCACGCAGACGCTTGTCCTGAAAGCCGGTCCGACCGGGTACACTTTGCGCATCGACGTGGGTGAGAGCGGTATCGATATCAGCGAGGCCACCTACGGCCTGGCGGTCAAGCTTGACGCGGCGGGCCGCAGCAACGGGGAGAGTAACCCCGGAACATGGGAGTCGAACGGCGTGGAGACCACGTTCGAGGGTTTTGACTGGAGCAGCAACGGCTGGACGGGTGAGGCGCTGAAGCTGACCAACGGTGCGAAAGCCGTCATCGGCTACCGGCCCTTTGCCACCGATGTGAAAAGTACGGGGCTGACCATTGAACTGACCCTCCGGGTAAGCAATCCCACTGACAGCGATACCGCAGTTGTGGACTGTCTCGACAGTGGCAAGGGGCTTTATATCACCCCTTCGGAAGCGAGTTTCAAGACCGGTGAGAAAGTGTCCTATACCAACGAGGACGACGAGCTGGTGGAGCGTGAGATCAAGCTGGGCACGAATTATGTGGAAGACCGGTGGATCAAGGTGGCCCTCATGGTGGGTACCCGCAATGAGAGCCGTCTGATGGAGCTTTATGTGGACGGCAACCGTACCGGTGCCGACATCTACGACAACGCCTTCAGCTTCCGCCAGGACAATCCGAAATATATCACCATTGACAGCGCCGGGGCGGACGTGGAGGTAAAGAGCGTGCGTATCTATACCCGCCGGTTGAGTGACGACGAGGAACTGGAGAACCGGATGGTGGACAGTGCGGACGGTGAGGAGATGATCGCGCTGTACGAGGAGAACGATATCCTGGGTGATACCGACACTGTGGATATGGACAAGCTGCGTGCCAAAGGCAAGGGGGTGCTGCGTATCGTGCGCCAGAACAAGCTCGATGACGTGTATGCCGAGAACAACAAGAAGACGGACTTTTCGGCGGATATCTTCTATTACTCCCCTTTCGGATCCGAATACGACTTCGTGCTCCGTGACTGTTATATCCGTATTCAGGGTACCAGTTCCACGAAATATCCGAGCAAGAACATCCGTATCTATATCAGCAAGGGCGGCACGAACCTTAGCTTCACCGTTGGCGGCAAGGAGCAGGCGGAAAAGAAATATCCCGTCCGTCCCGGTGGCATCGCCATGAACCTGATCTGTCTGAAGAGTGATTATTCCGACTCGTCCATGTCGCTGAACACAGGCGGTGCCAAACTGTTCAACGACGTGCTGAAGGAGATGGGGCTTCTCACCCCTCCGCAGCGTTACCAGTACGAGACGGGCGGCAGCGATTTGAACGCGGTCACCGTGCGTACCGCTATCGACGGTGTGCCTATCGACGTGTTTGTGGCGGCTGCGGAGGACGGCGAGAACAACTATGTGGGGCAATACAACTTCAACAACGAGAAAAGCAAGAGCGGCGACCTGTTCGGCCTTAGTGGCGTGGAGGGTTACGATCCTGCCTGTCCCCTCACTCTGGAAATGCTGAACAATACCGAGGCCATGTGCCTTTTCAAGACCACAAGTGACGCTCATCTGGAGGAGGTGTTTGATGCCGGTGCCGAGACCAACGTTCCGGATGATGTGAAATGGGCGGGCCTTGACGAGTCGCAGCGTACGGCCGTGAAACGGCTGTACGCATGGATACGCTCGTGTGTTCCGGACGGTGCGACGAGCGCCGACCTCTCCACTTTTAAGAGCGAGAAGTTCAGGGACGAGATAAGTGACTATTTCGACAAGGCTTTCCTGCTGACGTATTACCTCTGGACGGACTATTTCCTTGCCGTTGACCAGCGTGCGAAGAACATGATGCTGCGCACGTGGGACGGCCTGATATGGTACATCACCTACTACGACGGTGATACCCAGATGGGAAAACGTAACGACTGTTTCCTGGTGTATGACTACACCACCGACCGCGACACTTATGACGCCGAGGCCGGGAAATATGCCTTTGAAGGCCGTGACAGCTGGCTTTGGAACCTCGTTCTGGCCAACCTGGACGCTGACCTGAAGACACAGGCGCAGGCTCTTCGCGGTGTACTTACCACCAGCCGTGTCCTGGACATGCTGAACGTGGAGCAGGCGGGCAACTGGTGCGACCGTGCCTATAACAAGAGCGGCGAGCTGAAGTACATCCTGCCCGCCACGCAGGAGATGTACGGCAAGGTGTGGCCGTTCATCTACGCCCTTCAGGGCAGTAACCGTGCGCACCGTGAATATTTCGTGCGTAATCGTTTCGCCCTTCTGGATGCCAAGTACGGCACGAGCAATTTCACCAGTGACAACATCGACCTCTATCTGGCACGTACGGCTGCTGACACCCCCGACGTGCTGAAGATTACGGCCAACGAGGTTTATGCTTTCGGCTACGGTACGAACAACAGCCCGAATATAGGGAATACCGGCATCATCAAGAAAGATGCGGCTGCGAGTCTTTCCATCACCGGTGCCTATACGGTGAACGATCCCTTGAGGGTTTATGGCGCGAGCCGTATGAAGGTGCTGGATATGAGCGGGGCCGCCGACCACCTGAAAAACGCTTTCGACCTAGGCAAATGTACCGTGCTGCGCGAACTGAACCTTCAAAGTTCCGGCAACGGCAGTACCGGCTGGTGGTTGAACATCGGCAACTGCAAGCAGCTACGTAAACTCAACCTTCGTAACCAGGCACAGGCGAAAACCGGGGGAAGTACCAGTACCGAGCTGGATTTGAGTGCGCAGACCAAGCTGGAAGAACTTGAGGCCCGCGGTACGCAGGTGCAGAGCGTGGTGCTTGCCAAGGGTTCTCCCGTGACGCTGCTCCACCTTCCCGGTACACTGACCAGCCTCCGTCTGGAATATCTGGGCAGACTGACCACCGGCGGGCTGACATTGGAAAGCTACAGCAAGGTGAAGACCTTCATCTTTGACAGTTGTCCAGGTATTGACTGGGAAACCCTGCTGGGCCGTTGCACGGGTGTGGAACGTATCAGGGTAACCGGTATTGACCGCGAGGATGACGGTACGTGGCTGGATAAGTTTGTCGGGATGGGCGGTGTGGATTCCGATGGCAACACTACGGACACGTGCGCCTTGGTGGGTACGGTACAGCTCACGCGCTACATTGATGACGATACGTACAGCGCTCTGAAGGCGCACTTCCCGGAACTGAATATCCGGCAGCCGGAATACACGATGATCGAGTTCGACGACGAGGTATCGGATGACGCGAACGTGAGCAACCTTGACAACGGTACCGGCTACAAGTATGACAACGCGTATGAGGTGAGCGGTCATATTTCCGCCATCCTGAAGCAGCGTCACCGTGTACTTGCTAAAGTGACTAAAAAAGCGACGACGCGGGGTGTGAACATGGCGAACGTTGATACCACGGTGAACAACCTGGACGGTGAGATGACCTACTACCCGCTGGACGACACGGACAGCAACAAGTACGCCGACGGCACGGCTGCCAGACTGGACGGCACTGAAGGTGACTGGATGATGTACGAGCCCTTCTTCTGGAGCAAGGGTATCAATGATTACCTGAACGGCAAGCATTACTCCTGTTACAGCAGTAACGGTTCGGATAACATGCCTTCCGTTCCGGATGCTGACGTCCTTACGCTTGACGACATTAAGGGCACGAGTGGCGGTTATCTTTCCGGTCGTAAGATCATGAGCGGAAAGGATACGCTTTCGAACAGCTACAGTACTGACAGTACGTATTCGGTATGCAAGGTGAACGTGGACGGTTACAAGCGTGTGCGTTTCCCGAGCGTTCCCGGTACAAGCCTTGTCGGAAGCATTTTCACAGACGATTCCGGCACGGTCATCAGTTCAATCGTCGTCCCTACCTTGAGCAACAAGTTCGAGGCCGGTATGTACCTGATTGCCGATGTTCCGGAGGGTGCCACTGCTCTTCACTTCTCCATTCTGAACACGGCAGAGTTCGATAAGGTTGTCCTTTCTAACAGTGACAGGATCGAGGATATGGAACCCGAATGGGTGCCTAATGACGAGCACTTGTGTGCCGTTGTGGGCAGCAGTGTTGTCGGTTCCAAACTTCGCGCCTGCATTACCGGCGGGAGCACTACGGCGAGCATGACCTGGGCTGATTTCCACTATTACAGTGTCCAGCGCGGTATGCAGCAGATTGATGCCCTTATGCACTCTCGCATCGCGAATCTTTTCTACGCGAAGTACGGTCGTCGTGACAGCCAGGAACAATGCGGCGCGGGCTCTCACACGAACAACCGTACTACGGGTGGTACTGCCAGCCGCGGGATGACGGACACGATCGGCTATGAGGAAGCCTCCTCCATCAACCCTAATGTGACGAACAGCCTGATAGAAAACTCCGTCCACCAGTATGCGTGGTACCGTGAGAAGGATGACTACGGCGGGGCCACGGTTACGCAGGTGAATAATATTTGCTGCCTTGGCTACGAGGACATCTATGGTCATAAATATGACATGATGGACGGCGTGGACCTTCCTAATGACACGGGCAATTCCGGGAAGTGGCGCATCTGGATGCCTGACGGCAGTACCCGCCTGGTTAAGGGTTCCGTGAGTTCCGGTATCTGGATTACCGCCGTGGCGCATGGCAAATATATGGACGTGATTCCGGTGGGTTCCGTTTCGGGTTCCTCCTCGACAAATTACTGCGACATCTACTACATATCCACTGCCTCCGGCCGTGTGGTCTATCGTGGCTACTTCTACGCGTACCCGTATGGCGGTGTTTCGATGTCGTATGCGAGCGGCGATTCCTCGAGTACGAACACGGGCATCGGTTCTCGTCTGGCCTTCCGCGGTCGGCTCGTCAGGGCGTCGAGCGCCGTGGCGTTTAAAGCGATAAGCGAGGTTGCATGATCGGTCGCGTAAAGCGTCAAAGCGGGAGCGAAGCGACAAAACGTCCGGTGTTCCCCGAGCAGGGGAACACCGTTCATTACGGGCGTCAGCCCGTCGAAAAATATTTTTTTGACGTCAGGTTTTGTATCTGTTTGTTAAATAATAATTTGAAAATAGTACTTTTGCATTTGAAAGGTGGCGCCTCCCCATAGGCCGTGTGGTCTATCGTGGCAACAACAACGCGAACCCGAATGGCGGTGTTTCGATGTCGAATGCGAACAACGATTCCTCGAATACGAACACGAACATCGGTTCTCGTCTGAACAACAATCGAAAGGAAATTTTAATCGGCGTACAACACCGGGGACTTGTCCCCACCGTGGTGCCGAGGGGGGCAAGCCGCAGTAACAGCGGTCCGTAAGGGCCGGAAAACTGAAAAACAGAGTGTCGGGTAGGGTTTGGTAGGCCGGAAACGGTTCGAAGAAGCCGGGCCCGGGGGATTGAAGGCCCCAAGAAAAACAGTTATGCGCAGAGAAGGTTATATTATCGAGGAGATAGCGGATTACTCCAACATGTCGGAGTCGTTCAATCAGGTCCTTCGCGGAACGTCACGTAAACGAAGCCGCCAGGGACGCTACCTGCTTGCGCATAGGGAGGAAGTTATAAAGGAACTTGCAGAACGTATATCAGACGGCTCTTTCCGTGTCAGCGGTTATCGTGAACGGACTATCTGGGAATATGGAAAGGCAAGGAATTTGCAGATTCTTACGATGTATGACCGTATCGGAGTACATGCCATCATGACCGTAGTGGACAAACACCTGCGCAGGCGCTTTATACGTACAACGTCGGCATCTATCCAGGGACGCGGCACCCATGACCTGATGAAGTTCATCTGTCGTGACATGGAAACGGATCCGGAAGGGACAGGGTATGGTTATAAGTTTGACATTCACCATTTTTATGACAATGTACGTCAGGATTTTGCTATGTGGTGCTTTGCCCGTGTTTTCAAGGACAAGAAACTGCTTGGAATTCTCAATTCCTTTATAATGATGCTTGACAGCGGTATCAGTTTCGGGCTTAGAAGCTCGCAGGCTACCGGTAATTTACTCCTGTCTATTTTTTTAGACCATTATTTGAAGGATAAGTACAGTGTCCGTCATTTCTATCGTTATTGTGATGACGGTCTTGTACTTGGTAAAACGAAAGCGGAACTGTGGATGATTCGTGATGCTGTCCACTCACAAATGGAACGGATAGGGCTTCAGATAAAATCTGACGAGCGCGTGTTCCCGGTGGAAGAGGGCATCGATTTTCTCGGTTATGTGATTTATGGTCCGGAGCATGTCCGTATCCGTAAACGCATCAAGCAGAAATTCGCCCGAAAAATGCACGAGGTAAAATCGAGAAGAAGAAGGCGTGAACTGGTAGCGTCATTCTATGGAATGGCCAAACACGCCGACTGTCATACGTTGTTTAAAAAATTAACAGGCAAAGACATGAGATCATTTAAAGACTTGAACGTTTCCTACAAGCCGGAGGACGGCAAGAAACGTTTTCCCGGGGTGGTGGTAAGCATCCGGGAGCTGGTAAACTTACCGATTGTGGTGAAGGACTTTGAGACGGGCATCAAGACCGAACAGGGCGAGGACCGCTGTATCGTGGCTATTGAGATGAACGGCGAACCGAAAAAGTTCTTCACCAACAGCGAGGAGATGAAGAACATCCTCTTGCAAGTGAAGGATATGCCCGACGGCTTTCCGTTCGAGACCACCATCAAGACGGAAACTTTCGGCAAGGGTCGAACTAAATACATATTTACATGAAACGGGTAGAAGGAACATCCGGGATAAGACTGATCGAGTGCGTGAGCCCGGCACGTAACAGATGGCGCATCCGCTGGGATGTGCAGGAAAGGGAGGACGGCTCCGCCTCCTACATGGAGGAGGGTTTCATCGGGAAACCCGGTCCGGACACTATAAAGTCCGTCATCACGGGCTGGTACAACGACCAGACCGACCGGGAGATACTTTCCGGGTTTGTCTATGAGGACATGCCGGTATGGCTGTCAAGTGAGAACCAGTTCAATTATAAGGCAGCGTATGATTTGGCCGTACAGACCGGCGGCGCTATGCTCCCGGTGACGTTCAAGTTCGGGACGGATGAGGAGCCCCAGTACCGGACGTTTGAGAATCTGGAGGAACTGACGGACTTCTACACGAAGGCCATGAAGCACATCCAGGATACACTGGCTGACGGCTGGAGAAAGAAAGACGCTTTTGATCCGGAAGATTACCGGGTGGAATGAACCCTTCGGGGGAGGGAAGAAAAAAGCCCCCGGCCTGTTAAATAGTAACGCCAATCACTTTTTTAACACACGACGAGAGAACTCGCGCGACCGGGGGCAAATACCCTC